>OUNM010350063.1_pt1 | contig 105831 bp, 104 predicted proteins | sample 1769961 | NCBI WGS metagenome assembly OUNM01 (sample SAMEA3914820, study PRJEB12502) | metagenome | biome: forest; material: soil | place: USA | collected 2012-03-12 | depth 0.3 m
AGGGCAACGCCAGACCCCTACGCGGCGAGCGATTGCGCGGCGCACTTGCGCGCGTGCGCCAGCGCGGCCTCGCGCACCCAGGCGCCGTCGTTCCACGCGGCCACGCGGGTGGCCAGCCGCTCCTGGTTGCAGGGGCCGTCGCCGCCCACCACGCGCCAGAACTCGCTCCAGTCGATGGCGCCGAAGTCGTGGTGGCCGCGCTCGGCGTTCCACTTCAACGCAGGGTCGGGCAGCGTCACGCCCAGCAGGTTGGCCTGCTCCACGGTGGCATCCACGAACTTCTGGCGCAGCTCGTCGTTGGACAGGCGCTTGATGCCCCAGCGCATGGACTGCGCGGTGTTGGGCGACTGGTCGTCCGGCGGGCCGAACATCATCAGGCTGGGCCACCACCAGCGGTTGGTGGCGTCCTGCACCATCGCGCGCTGCGCGTCGGTGCCGTCGCGCATCATCGTCAGCAGCGAATCGAAGCCCTGGCGCTGGTGGAACGATTCCTCCTTGCACACGCGCACCATCGCGCGGGCGTACGGCGCGTACGAGCAGCGGCACAGCGGGATCTGGTTCATGATCGCCGCGCCGTCCACCAGCCAGCCGATCACGCCCACGTCCGCCCAGGTGAGCGTGGGGTAGTTGAAGATGGAGCTGTACTTGGCCTTGCCGGTGTGCAGCGCGTCCAGCATCTGGTCGCGCGAGGTGCCCAGCGTCTCGCCCGCGGCGTACAGGTACAGGCCGTGGCCGGCCTCGTCCTGGATCTTGGCCAGCAGGATCGCCTTGCGCTTGAGCGTGGGCGCGCGCGTCACCCAGTTGCCTTCCGGCAGCATGCCCACGATCTCGGAGTGCGCGTGCTGGCTGATCTGGCGCACCAGCGTCTTGCGGTAGTGGTCCGGCATCCAGTCCTTGGCCTCGACGAAGCCCTGGGCGTCGATCGTGGCCTCGAAGCGGTCTTCCTGCACGGCGTCCTCCGCCGAGCGCACCGCGACGCGTTCTTCCTTGGGGGCGGTGTCCATCGCCTGGGTGTACATGGCGTGCTCCTGTCGTGGCCGCTTCAGCGCGGCCGTTGATCCACCACCCGGCGGGCCTTGCCCACCAGGGTGCGTTCGATGCTGTCGGGGGCGCCCACGCTGACGGTGGTGCTGACGCCGACCAGCGTCTTGATGCGATGCTGCAGCTCGCGGCCGATGGCCGCGGCGTCCGCGCCGGCGTGGGCCGGCAGCAGCTCGCAGCGCACCTCCACGGCATCCAGCAGGCCGTCGCGCGTGACCACCAGCTGGTACTGCCCGCCCAGCGCGCCGTGCTGCAGCACCAGCTCCTCCACCTGCGTGGGGAACAGGTTGACGCCGCGGATGATCAGCATGTCGTCGCTGCGGCCCACGATCTTGCCCATGCGGCGCATGCTGCGGGAGGTGGGCGGCAGCAGGCGCGTGAGGTCGCGCGTGCGGTAGCGGATGATCGGCAGCGCCTCCTTGGTGAGCGTCGTGAACACCAGCTCGCCTTCCTCGCCGTCCGGCAGCACCGCGCCCGTCTCGGGGTCGATGATCTCGGGCAGGAAGTGGTCCTCCCAGATCACCGGGCCGTCCTTCGACTCGACGCATTCCATCGCCACGCCCGGGCCCATCACCTCGGACAGGCCGTAGATGTCGACGGCGTCGATGCCCGCCGCCTGCTCGATGTCGTGGCGCATCGCCTCGGTCCACGGCTCGGCGCCGAAGATGCCGGTGCGGATGCTCATCTCGCGCGGGTCCAGGCCCTGGCGGCGGAACTCCTCGATCACCACCTGCATGTACGACGGCGTGACGCAGATGGCGTCGGGCTTGAAATCCGTGATCAGCTGCACCTGCTTCTCGGTCTGGCCGCCCGACATCGGGATGACCGTGGCGCCCAGCTTCTCCACGCCGTAGTGCAGCCCCAGCCCGCCGGTGAAGAGGCCATAGCCGTAGGCCACGTGCACCAGATCACCCGGCCGCACGCCGCCGGCGCGCAGCGAACGCGCCACCAGGCCCGCCCAGCGGTCGATGTCGCCGGCCGTGTAGCCCACCACCGTGGGCTTGCCCGTGGTGCCGGAGGACGCGTGCACGCGCACCACCTGCTCGCGCGGCACGGCGAACATGCCGAACGGGTAATGCGCGCGCAGGTCGGCCTTGGTGGTGAAGGGGAACCGGGCCAGGTCCGCGAGTGACTTCAGGTCGTCGGGATGCACGCCGGCCGCGTCGAACGCGGCGCGGTAGTGCGGCACGTTCGCGTACGCGCGCGCCAGCGTCTCGCGCAGCCGCGCGAGCTGCAGCGCGGCGATCTCGTCGCGGCTGGCCGTCTCGATCGGGTCAAGCGTGGCGGGGCGGATCGGGTGCAGGGCCATGGCGCGTGGGACTCCTCGTCAGGCGGATGGGAGGGCGGCGGACGACTCGGCGACAGGCACGACGGGCCGGCCCTTCATCGTGTAGGAGCGGCCGCGGAACACCGCCACGCGCTCGCCGCGCTGGTTGGTGACCGTGATGTCGTAGACGCCGGTGCGGCCGGCCTTGCTGACCTCCACCGCGTCGGCCGTGAGCACGTCGCCCAGGCGCGCGGGGGCCACCAGGTCGACCGAGAAGCCCGACGCCACCGTCATCTCGTCGTAGGCGTTGCAGGCGAACGCGAACGTGCTGTCGGCCAGCGTGGTGACCAGGCCGCCATGGCAGATGTCCAGGCCGTTCAGCATGTCGGCGCGCACCGGCATCTGCAGCGTGGCGCGGCCCGGGGCGATGGCGGTGATGCGCATGCCCAGCGCCTGCGAGGCGCGGTCGTTGGCCCACATGTGGTCGCGCACGCGCTCGGCGCGCTGCTGGGCGTCGCTCATCGGTCGCCGAAGGCGGCGGGCCGCTTCTGCTGGAAGGCCGCCACGCCCTCGGCGAAATCGGCGGCGTGGCCCAGCTGGCGCTGCAGGCGGGCTTCCAGCGACAGGGCGTCCTCCAGCGTGAGGTCCTGCGACGCGTCGAAGGCCTGGCGCGTCATCGCCATCGCCTTCACCGGCATGGCCGCCAGCTTCTGGGCCAGCGCCTGCGCCGTGGCGGCCAGCTCGGCATCGGGCACCACCTGCCAGATCAGGCCCATGGCCAGCGCGTCGGCGGCGGGCAGCTTGTCGCCGGTGAGCGCCAGGCCCAGCGCGCGGGCCCGGCCCACCAGGCGCGGCAGCAGCCACGTGCCGCCGCAATCGGGCACCAGGCCGATCTTGCTGAACGCCTGGATGAAGCTGGCGCCGGCGGCCGCCAGCACCAGGTCGCAGCAGAACGCCATGTTGGCGCCGGCGCCGGCGGCCACGCCGTTGACGGCGCAGACGACCGGCACGGGCATGGACTGCAGGCGCAGCGCCAGGGGCTTGTAGTTGGCCTCGATGACCGCGCCGATGTCCACCTTGCCGTCCGGGCCCGCGGCCATGCCGGGGTCGTTCAGATCCTGGCCGGCGCAGAAGCCGCGGCCGGCGCCCGTGATCACCACCGCGCGGACCGACGTGTCCTGCGCTGCGTGGTCCAGCGCCGCGCGCAGCTCGGCGTGCAGCGCGGCGGTGAAGCTGTTCAGCGCCGACGGGCGGTTGAGCGTGAGGGTGCGGACGGCGCCGTCCTGGGCCACCAGGACCAGGGCGTCGGCGCTCGAGAGGAGGCGGGTGTCGGGCATCGTGGCGTCGGGCGCCCGGCGGGCGCGTGCTGGGAGGAGGAATCTGGGAAGGCACGCCGGGCCGGTGGGGCCCGGCGCCGGGTCATTCTTTGACCGACCGGTCGGTTAATCTTAGACTGGCGCCGCGCTTGATGCAAGTCAAGCCCGCCCCCACCCTCCCCTTCCAGGACCTGCCATGCCCTGCTACGAGATCGACGGCCTGCGCCCCGTGGTCGACCCCAGCGCCTACGTGCACCCCACGGCGGTGCTGATCGGCGACGTCATCGTCGGCCCCCGCGCCTACATCGGCCCGTGCGCCAGCCTGCGCGGCGATTTCGGGCGCATCGTGGTGGGCGACGGCGCGAACGTGCAGGACACCTGCGTGGTGCACGGCTTCCCGGCGTCGGACACCGTCCTGGAGCGCAACGCGCACATCGGCCACGGCGCGGTGCTGCACGGCTGCGTGGTGCGGGCGGACGCGCTGGTGGGCATGAACGCCGTGGTGATGGACGAGGCCGAGGTGGGCGAGCGCGCGTTCGTGGCCGCCAGCGCGTTCGTGCGCGCGGGGGCGAAGATCCCCGCCCGCTCGCTCGCCGCGGGCGTGCCGGCCAAGGTGCTGCGCGAGCTGAGCGCGCAGGAAACCGCCTGGAAGGACGAGGGCACGGCCACCTACCAGCAGCTGACCCGCCGCTGCCTCGCCACGATGCGCGAGTGCGATCCGCTGCCGGCGCCGGAGGCGGGCCGGCAGCGCCTGGACGCCGGCACGGTGCAGCCGCTGATCGCCACGCGTCGCGGCGACGAGCCCGCGCCGCCGGCCTGAAGAACAGGCGGCGATCGATCCCCGCCCGCGCCTCACGGTCGAGCGGGCCAGCCAATGGGCGCGCCCTGCGGTCGAGCGGGCACACCAATTGCTGGCCTCGCGCGAGCCCCGTCCCATCCCGTGGCGGGCCAGCCTGGAGGGTGATCCACTCATGTCCGCTGCACGCGTCCTGTCCCTGTTCGCCGCCACCGCGGCCACCGCGGCCCTGGTGGCCTGCCAGAGCACGCCCCTGTCGCCGCCCCCGCCCCCGCCGCCGCCCGTGCCCAAGCCCGTGGCCGAGGCGCCCGCCGCGCCGCCGCCCGTGGCCGAATCTACCGTCACGCCGGTGACGCTGCCCGCCTACCTGGACCCGAACAACCCGATCTCGAAGGAACGCAGCGTCTACTTCGACTACGACGTCTTCACCATCAAGGCCGACTACCAGCCGCTGATCGAGCGCCAGGGCAAGTACCTGTCGACGATGCCGCAGCTGGCCATCCGCGTGGAAGGCAACGCGGACGAGCGCGGCAGCGCCGAGTACAACCTGGCCCTGGGCCAGAAGCGCGCCGAGGCCGTCGTGGCCGCGCTGAAGGTGTTCAACGTCAAGCCCGCCCAGGTGGAGCCGGTGAGCTGGGGCGAGGAGAAGCCCCGCAACCCGGGCCATGACGAAGCCGCCTGGGCCGAGAACCGGCGCGTGGACCTGGTCTACCCGAGCAAGTGACGGGCTCCGGCGGGGGCTTGAACTGATAAACGCATCGGTTTACCATCTGGACTCCTTCATCGGCACACGGAGCCCCCGCCATGCACAAGCCCCCGCCTCCCGGCTGGCCGCAACTCGCGCCCGGCCTGCACTACCAGCGGCCCGCACAGGCCATCGACTGGCTCTGCGCCGCCTTCGGCTTCGAGGTGCGGCTGAAGGTGGAGGGCGAGCCGGGCGACATCGTGCACAGCGAGCTCACCTACGGCCAGGCGCTGATCATGGTGGGCCGCGAAGGCCGCCCCGGCGACGAGGCGGACAAGCCCTTCAAGCTCACCGACACCAGCCCGGCCTCGCTGGAAGGCCGGCAGACGCAGTCGCTGATGATGTACGTGGACGACGCCGACGCCCACTGCGCACAGGCCCGCGCCCACGGCGCGCGCATCGTGAGCGAGCCCGCCACGCACGACTACGGCGACGACTACTGGGCCGACCGGTCCTACGGCGCGCTGGATTGCGAGGGCCACGTGTGGTGGTTCTCGCACCGCGTGCGCACGGGCGGTGCGGGCTGATGCGCGCGCAGGCCGCCGCCGACCGGGCGGTGGACGCGACGCTGGCCGCGCTGGCCGAGCCCACCCGCCGCCGCGTGGTAAGCCTGCTGCGCGAGGGCGGCCCGCGCCGCGCCAGCGAGATCGCCGACGCGCTGGGCACGTCCCGCCAGGCCATCAGCCGCCACCTGCGCGTGCTGCGGGAGGCGGGGTTGCTGCGCGAGCTGGACGAGGCGCAGGCCGGCCAGGCGGGGGACGAGGACGCCCGGGCGCGTCTCTACCAGCTGGACGTGGCGCCGCTGGCGCCGCTGCACGACTGGCTGTCGGACGTGCAGGCGTTCTGGAGCGACCAGCTGGCCGCGTTCAAGGTGCATGCGGAGGCGCGGACGAAGGCGCACGCGCAGCCCCACACGAAGGTGGGTCGATGACCGCTACCTCACCGGCTGGCGACCGCGTGAGCGCCGCGCTGCGCGTGGACGTGCCGCAGGCGGACGCGTTCCGCATCTTCACCGAGGAGATCGACGCGTGGTGGCGCCAGGGGCGCAAGTACCGCGTGGGCGGGGCCGGGCGCAGCGTGCTGCACCTGGAGGCGGGCGTGGGCGGGCGCCTGTTCGAGAGCATCCGCGCGTCCGATGGCGCCGAGGCCCATGTCGTGCAGACCGGCGAGGTGATCGACTGGTCGCCGCCTGCGGGCTTTGCGCTGCGGTGGCGCGGTGTCAACTTCGCGGCCGACGAGGCCACGACGATCACGGTGACCTTCGCCGCACAAGGCGACGAGGCCACGCTGGTGACGGTGGTGCACGCCGGCTGGGCTTCGCTGCCCGACGACCATCCGGTGCGCCACGGGCAGCCGGTGCCCGCATTCATCCGCGGGATGGCGATGTGGTGGGGCGACCTGCTGAATGGCCTGCGCCGCCATGTGGCGGAGCGCGGCTGACCGCAGGTATCAGCCGACCAGGGTCAGCCTTCCAGCCCTGCGGGCATCGCCCGGCGATTGCGCAGGAACTGCCCGAGGTCGCGCGCGTTCCAGGCCACCAGGCGCAGCGCCAGCTCCAGGTCCTCGTCGGAGGCGGCCTCCAGCTCGGGGGCGTCGTCGTGGGTGTAGGTGATCAGGTCGTCGTTCATGGTGGGTATCCTGGGGTGGGTGTGCAGTGCCGCGAGGCGATGCGCCAGCATCTCAAAATCCACGCGCGCGCGCTGCCGGCGCAGCGCGGCGTCGCCTGCCGGCGTCCTCCTACAACGCGCCGACGTCGACGGCCTGGCCGATCGCGCGGTAGCCGGCGTCGTTCGGGTGCACGTGGTCGCCGCTGTCGTAGGCGGGTAACAGCCGGTCGGGGTGCGCGGGGTCGCGCAGCACGGCGTCCAGGTCCAGGACGTGGTCGAAGCCGTGGCCGGTGCGGATCCAGGCGTTGATGGCCGCGCGCATCGCCTCGGCGGCCGGCGTGGGTGCCAGCACGCCCTTCGCGCCGCCGCAGGGCAGCAGCGTGGCGCCCCACACGGTCACGCCGCGCGCATGGGCGCGCTGCACCACCTCGCGCAGGCCCGCGATCATCCGGTCGGCGTCCACGCGCTGCCCGGGCCCCTTCAACGCGTCGGACGCCGTCAGGTCGTTGATGCCCACCAGCAGGACCAAGGTGCGCACGCCGGGCAGGTCCAGGGCGTCGCGGTCCAGGCGGTGCAGCACCGAGGGGCCGAGGTACGGGTCCGCGCCGTCGTGCAGCAGGCGGTTGCCGGCGATGCCGGCGTCGACGACGGCGATGGCGCTGGCGCGCGCGGACCCGCCGGCGGCCGCGCCGGCAGGGTCGCCCGCCTGCACGCGGCGCGCGAGGACGTCCGGCCAGCGCGCGTGGGCGTTGGGCGTGGAGGCGATGCCGTCGGTGATCGAGTCACCGAGCGCGACCACCGTGTGCGCGCGGGCCGCCACCGCGGCCTGCGGCCGCACCATCAGCGCCGTGACGAAGTAGCGGCTGTCATCGGGGGTGGCCGAGCGCGGGAAGTCGGCGGCGGCCGCGACCGTGGCATCGGCGCCGTCGGCCAGCCACACGGTGTCCAGGCCGTTGCCGTGCACGGTGGACACGGCCACGCGCTGCGGCACGTGCACCGTCAACAGCAGGTCCTGCAGCGGCGCGACGGGCATCGCCAGCACGTCGCTGTCCACGCTGCCGCCGGGCGGGATCACGACCGTGGCCGCGCCGTGGAACGTGAGGGCGCGGTCGCTGCCTCCGCGCGCCGCGGGCCCCGAGGCGGGCACGGCCGCGGGCAGCGCGACGTGGACCGGTCCCAGGCGCAGCGGCGTGGTGCCGAACAGGTTGGAAAGACGCAGCGCGAGCCCGTCGCCGCCGGCGGTGGCGCGCAGCAGGTGACGGACCGTGACGGGCCCGAGGGGCGGTCCGGCGAAGTCCGGGGACGCGGCCCAGGTGGTGATTAGCGGCGGTGACGGCAGCGTCGTCGCCTTCGCGCCGACGGTGGTGGCGAGGCCGGCGACGACGATCGCCGCGAGCCGGCGCGAGGCGCCCTTCAGGTCGATCGATGCCATCTGCCGCCCTTGCCGATACCGAGAGGGATCGCAGTGTGCCCGCGGCGCGCCACCGCGGCGAGGCCGGTCACCAGCCCGTGCGACGAACGACGCGTCCGAGGGGCCGGGCGGCGGCCGGTGGCAAGCGGCGAACGGCGAAAAGCGAACCGCGAGCGGGGATCAGGCAGCGGCGAGCGCTGCCGCTCAGTGCCCGCCGCAGGAACTGCCACCGCAGCCGTGGTGGCCGCCGCCGTCGGACGACGCGCCGTGGTGCCCGCCCGCGCACAGGCCGGCGTGCGGGCCGCTGCCCCCGACGCAGCCGTCGCCGCCCTCCGACTTCGGCTTGAACAACTGGACCGTGTAGGCGACGGCGCCCGGCACGGCCAGCTGCCAGTCGATCGTGAACAGCAGCGGCAGCCGCGTGTCGGTCCGCACCAGTCCCGCTTCCTGGCAGGCCAGGCGGAAGGTGCGACGCATCGCCATCGCCGACTCCGACCCCGATGTCCCCATCGCCGAGGCCGGCACATGGTGGAAGAAGCTCCCGAAGGCACGCTGGCAGAAGTCCTGGTAGGCCTGGGTGTGCAGGATGAAGGCGTGCCAGAGCTCGTCCACCGCCTTCGACGGCATGCCCACCGCCCGCCGCCCGGCCCGCGCGTGCACCAGGAAGAAGTCGCGCAAGGCCCGCACGACCAGTTCGACGCCCGCATCGTCCAGGTGCGGGTAGGCGGCGCGCAGGTCCGCCAGCACCGACGCCGGGAACGCATACCCCCGGATGTATTGCTCGCGTTCCACCGCCGCGCGCTGCCGCTGGCCGCTGCGCGTGACCGCCATCGTCACGGCCGCGAGGCCGAGCGACGCCGCGATGACCAGCGGCGCCCACGCGTGCCATCCGGCGGCGGTCACGTCGCGTCCCCCAGCGCCGCGTCGCGGATGAATGCATGCAGCTTCTCCAGGCCATCCGTCAAGGACGCGGGCCCGGGCTGCAGGATGTCGCAGGACTTGATCTCGTGCAGGCGGCCGTGGCGCACGGCGGGCACGTCCTGCCAGCCGGCTCGCGCGGCCACCTTCTCGGGGCGGAACTTCTTGCCGCACCAGCTGCCCACGATGAGGTCGGGTGCGCGCCGCGCGGGCTCCAGCGGGTCCGCGATCACGCGGCCCTTGCCGCCGGCCTGCAGCGCCAGCTCGGGGAAGACGTCGTCGCCGCCCGCGATGCCCACCAGCTCGGACACCCAGCGGATCGCGCTGATCATCGGCTCATCCCATTCCTCGAAGTACACGCGCGGCCGGCGGGGCAGTGCGGCGGCGGCGGCGGCGATCTCGCGGTGGCGGCGCTGGCAGCCGTCGATCCAGGCCTCCGCACGGGCCTGCGCGCCGATCATCGCGGCCACCAGCCGCAGCGTCGCGAAGATCTCCGCGACGCTGCGCTGGTTGGTGACCAGCACGTTCAGCCCCGCGCGGATCAGCGTGTCGGCCAGCTTCGCCTGCATGTCGGAGAAGCCGATCACCAGGTCGGGTTGCAGCGCCACGATCCGGTCGATCTTGCCGTCCAGGAAGGCCGACACCCGCGGCTTCTCGTCGCGCGCGCGGCGCGGCCGCACGGTGTAGCCGCTGATGCCGACGATGCGATGCTCCTCGCCGAGCAGGTACAGCCACTCGGTCGTCTCCTCGGTGAGGCAGACGATGCGTTGCGGGCCGGTCGGGTTGGCCGGGATGGGCGCGATGGCCGGGTTGCCCGTGGCGGCACTTGCGTTGGCGTTGGCGTTGGCGTGGACGTGCATGGCCGCCATCATCGCTCGCCCAGCAGCGTGCGGCGCAGCCAGGCGCCGTCCAGGTGGGCGTCCAGCACGTCGGCCACCCGGTCCAGGTCCTCGTCCAGCGTGGGCACGCCGGCGCCGAACATCGCGCGCAGGGCCGCGTCGCATTCGAACAGCCCGTGCGCGTAGACGCCCAGCACGGCGCCGGCGCGCCAGCCGATGGCATGGCCCGCGGCGTCCCGCAGGGCCACGTGCGGCGCCGCCATCGCGGGATGCGGCACGGTGACGCCACAGCGGATCTCGTAGCCGTCCACCGCCAGGCCGGACCACGGGGCCCAGGGCGACCCCGACGGCGCCAGGCCGCCCTCGTCCATCGGCGCGAAGCGCATCGTGCCGGCACGCACGCGCTTGGTCGCCTCGTAGCGCGTGACCAGCGGCAACAGGCCCAGGCCCGGGCCGTTGACGCCGGGCTCGCCGTCGTGGCCGTCGGGGTCCACCAGCGCCTCGCCCAGCATCTGCAGGCCGCCGCAGATGCCCAGCACGGGCCGGCCCGCGGCGGCGTGGCGCGCGATCGCGCCATCCAGGCCCGTGGCGCGCAGCCAGGCCAGGTCGCCGCTCACCTGCTTGGAGCCGGGCAGGATCACCCAGTCGGCGTCCCGCAGGTCGTGGGGATGGCGGGCCCACGTCACCTGGACGCCAGGCAGGCGGCGCAGCGGGGCGAACTCGTCGAGGTTGCTGAGATGCGGGCCCGCGACGATGGCGATGCGGCGGGGGGCGCCGGCGCGCAGCACCGAGGCCGTCGGGCCGGCCTGCCCGGCGACGCGCGGCGCCGCGTCGAACCAGCCGTCCTCGTCGGGCACGCCCGGGTCGCGCAGCATCGGCACGACACCCACCACGGGCACGCCGGTGAGGCGCTGCAGCTGCGCCGGCCCGGGCGCCAGCAGCGCCGCATCGCCGCGGAAGCGGTTCAGCACGTGGCCGCGCAGCGCGGGCCGCAGGTCGTCGGGCAGCAGCCGCCAGGTGCCGAACAGGTGCGCGAAGGCGCCGCCGCGGTCGATGTCCGCCACCAGCAGGCCGTGCAGGTCGCCCAGCTCGCGGGCCCAGCGGGCGGCGTGCAGGTTGGGCAGGTCCACGTCGGCCAGGTTGATCTCGGCGGGCGAGCCGGCGCCTTCCATCACCACCAGGTCGGCGCCTTGCGCCACGCGCATCAGGCTGGCACGCGCGGCGGCGGCGAGCGCTGGCGCGCGCTCGCGCCAGCCCTGGCGGGACAGCGCGCGGTCCACGCGGCCCTGCAGCACCACCTGGCTCGCGGTGTCGCGCTCGGGCTTCAGCAGCACGGGGTTCATGTCCACGGTGGGTCGCACGCGGGCCGCCAGCGCCTGCGCCCATTGCGCGGTGCCGATCTCGCCGCCCTCCCCGCGCGGCCCGTCCGGGCCTTCCACCACGCGGGCGTTGTTGCTCATGTTCTGCGCCTTGTAGGGCCGCACGACGGCGCCCTGGCGCGCCGCCCAGCGGCACAGCGCCGTGGCGAGCCAGCTCTTGCCGGCCCCGCTGGACGTGCCCCAGACCATGACGAAGCGGGTCATGGCGCGGTGATCGATGGCGCGGCGTGCGCAGCCTGCGCGGTCGACGGGCCCGCCACCCACGGCGCGGTGCCGGCGAAGGCCTGCAGCGTGAAGTTGCCCGGGGGCAGCGGCGGACGCGAGGCCACGCGGCGGCGGGGCCCGTTCACCAGCTCGAGGGTGCGCGCGAAGCCGGGGCCGCCGTGGACGAAGGTGTGGAACTCGCCGTCCTCGCCGCAGGGGCATACCTCCGCGGGTATGTCGCGGAGGAACGCGGCGTCGTAGTCGCGGCCGCAGAAGGCGGCGTCCAGCCGCCGCTCGTCCACGCACACCACGCGGGCGCGCACGCCGCTCGCCAGCAGCTCGCCGGCCAGCGCGCGGCGCGCATGGCCCCACAGCGGGAACACCGCGCGCAGGCCCTGCGCCTGCACGCGCGGTGCAATCCAGTCGCGGTGCGCGGCCAGGTCGATGTCGCCGAACACCATCGCCTCACAGCCTTGGGCGCGGAGCCGGGCCAGCACGGCGTCGAAGGCGGCGGCGTAGCCCTCCGGACCCACGGGCACGCACCAGGACGCCGGCTCGACCGCGCCTTCGCCGACGCCCTCCAGCGCGGCCACCTGCCCCTGGATCCATTCGGTCGGCAGTGCGTGCGCCAGCGTCGCGCCCGCGGCGTCGCACATCGTCACGAACGTGTCCACGTCCAGCCCCTGCGCGCCGCCGCGGCGCCACGCGAGCCACGCGTCCTTGCCCCCGCTCCAGCTGATCGCGGCCTTCATGCGTTCACCACTGCGGCAGGGCCACCCAGCGGTCCGCGGCGCCCACGTGGGTGATGCGGAAGGCATGGTCGAACACGTTCTCGATCTCGCGGTGCAGGCGCTCGTCGTCCCGCGCGCCCGCCGCGGCCACGCGGCCCTGCGCGAGCACCACCAGGCGGTCGGCCATCAGTGCCTGCGTCAGGTCGTGCAGCACGGTCAGCACGGTGCCGCCGCGCGCCGCCTGGCCGCGCACGGCGCGCAGCAGCGATTGCTGGTGCGGCGCATCCAGGTGCGTCACCGGCTCGTCCAGCAGCAGCACCGGTGCCTGGACCGCCAGGGCGCGGGCCAGCAGCACGCGCTGGCGCTCACCGCCCGACAGCGCCCGCAGCCGGCGCGCGGCCAGCGGCACCACGCCCGTCTCGCGCATCGCGGCATGCACAGCGGCCTCGTCGGCCGCGGACGGTACGCCGAACACGCCGTGGTGCGGCAGGCGGCCCAAGCGCACCACGTCCAGCACGCCGATGTCGCCCTCCGCCTCGCTGGTCTGGGCCAGCCAGGCCACGGTGCGCGACCACGCGCGCTCGCCGGGCGGCAGGCGCGGGCCCTCGGCCGTCGGCGCCACCCACACCTGCCCCGATTCCGGCGGCGCCAGCCCCGCCAGCGCGTGCACCAGGCTCGACTTGCCGGCGCCGTTCGGGCCCACCAGCGCCGTCCACGTGCCCGCGGGCAAGGCCAGGTCCACCCCGTCGACCACGCGCACCCCGCCCACGCGCAGGCGCAGCGCCTCGGCGTGCAGCGCCACGCCTGGACGCGCTGGCGTTCGCGCGTCACTGCAGGACTCCTCGATGGGCGCGACCTTCACGGGGGCCTGCCACCCGCTCATCGCGCGCGCCTCGCGTCGCGCGCCAGCAAAGCGAGCAGGTACAAGCCGCCGCAGATGGCCGTGAGCACGCCGACGGGCAGCTCCTGCGGCGCGATGACGCTGCGCGAGGCCACGTCCGCCACCAGCAGCAGCGCGCCGCCGGCCAGCGCGGCCAGCGGCAGCAGGCGGGCATGCGTCACCACCACGCCGCGGCGCACCAGGTGCGGGGCCACCAGGCCGACGAACGCGACCAGGCCCGTGTGGGCGACGGCGGTGCCGGTGGCCAGCGCCATCAACGTGACCAGCACCAGCCGCTGGCGCGGCACGTCCAGGCCCAGGCTGGTGGCGGTGGCCTCGCCCAGCACCAGCGCATCCAGCGCCCGCGCGAAGCGCTGCGCGAACGGCAACGTCACCAGCAGGGCGCCGCCCAGCAGCCAGACGCTGTCCCAACCCAGGAAGCCGGTGGTGCCCAGCATGAACGACTGCCGCCCGCGCAGCGCGGCGGGCGACAGCAGCACGATCAGGTCGGAGGCGGCCGACATCAGCACGCCCACCACGATGCCGCACAGCAGCAGCACCATCGGGCGCGCGGCGCCGCGCGCGAGCGCGAGCGTCAGCACCACCCCCGCCAGCGCGCCCGCGAACGCCGCGCCCACCAGGCCCAGCCGCATCAGCCAACCCACGGCCACGGGGCCCGCCAGCGCGCCCAGCGCACCGCCCGCGGCCAGCACGAGCACCACGCCCAGGCCCGCGCCGGCGGCCGAGCCCAGCAGGTAGGGGTCGGCCAGCGGGTTGCGGAACAGGCCCTGCGCCACGGCGCCGGCCAGGCCCAGCAGGCCACCGGCCAGCAGTGCGCCCAGGCTGCGCGGCGCACGGATCTCGGACACGAGCGTCCACTCGTCCGACCAGTGGAGCGACCAGCCCTCGCTGCCCGCGGCCAGGCCGGCCAGCAGCGCCAGCACCACCACCGCCCCCAGCGCGAGCGCGAGCCGGCCCGCGCCGGACGGCGGGACGACGGGCGCTTCGGTGGCCGGGAGCGTGGCGGAACGCGGCATGGGCAGGCCGGCAGGGTCGAACGACGACGAGGCCGACATCATCGCCCCGCGGGCGAAGGCAAGGCCACCAGGCAGTCGGCCAGGCGCTCCGCCGCCTCGGCGATGCGCGGGCCGGGCCGCAGCATCATCTCCCAGGTGTCGTGGTCAAAGCCGCACTGCGCGTGGTGTTGCAGCGCCTGCAACGCGCCCCAGCCCGGACGGCCGGGCATGCCCGACAGCTCCGTGTCGGCGGAGACGAGCAGGTCGGGCTGCGCGCGCACCACGAACTCGGGGTTGAGCAGCGGGAACGGGCCCAGCGCCAACGGCACCACGTTGGCCAGGCCCAGCCGGGCCGCCACCTGGCCGACGAACGAGCCCTCGCCGGCGGCGTAGGGCTCGGATCCCACCTCGATGTACGCGCGGCGGCCCCGCCAGGCGGGCGGCACGCGGGCGGCGGCGCGGGTGATGCGCGCGTCCGCCTGCGCCCACAGGGCGTCGCCCTGCCCGGGGCGGCCCAGCGCCACCGCCACGGCCTCCAGCACGCGGTGGGTCTCGGACAGGTCGCGCGCTTCCAGCGCCACCACCGTGAGGCCCAGGCCGCGCAGCCGGTCCACGGCGCGCGTGGACGGCGAGGCCAGCACCAGGTCGGGCTTGAGCGCGAGGATGCGCTCCACCTGCGCGTCGTCCTGCCCGCCCAGCCGCGGCAGCGTGGCCACGCGCGGCGGGTAGTCGGACCAGCGGTCGATGCCGACCAGGCGATCGCAGTCGCCCAGCGCGCAGACGCTCTCGGTGAGCGAGGGCAGCAGCGTGACGATGCGCTGCGGCCGCGCGGGCGCGCTGGCGGCGGCAGCAACAGCGGCAGCAACGGCCCCCACGGCTCCGGCACCGCCAGCAGCACCCGCGCCCGCACACGCCACCAGTCCCGCCAGCACGAACGCCTGCGCGCGCATCACGTTCACCGCCCGTGCCAGGCCAGCACGACGAACGCCTCGCGCCGCGGCTCGTTGTAGCCGTACGAGGTCTCGTACTGCTTGCCCGCCACGTTGTTCACGCGCAGGCCCAGCGACCACGCCGGCGCGAAGGTCCAGTCGGCCCGCAGGTCCAGCGTGGCGTAGGCGCCCAGCGTCACCGGCACGGCGTTGAAGTTGTCGTCGTACGTGGTGTCGGGCCGCGACGAGTACGCCCCCACCGTGCCGCCGAACGCGAAGGCGCCCTGCTGCCATTGCCCGTCGGCCTTGACCGAGTTCTTCGCACGTCGCGGCAGGGGCGTGTCGTGGGTCTCGTCGCGCGGGTCCACGTGGTCCCAGGACAGGCGCACGCTGCCGGCGTCGAAGCGGCGCTCCCACGACAGGGTGGTGCCGTCGGCCTGCACCTGCGGCACGTTGACCGCCTGCGCGCCCGAGGTGATGTAGCCGCGGATGCGCTGCCAGTAGGCCACCAGCTTCAGCTCCTGCTCGGCGTCCGCCCAGCGCGCGTTGACCTCGGTGGAGTGGCCCTGCTCGGGCTGCAGCAGCGGGTTGCCATACCCGGGGTAGTACAGCTGGTTGAAGCTGGGCGCCACGAAGCTGGTGCCATAGGAGGCGCCCAGGCGCCACCACGGGGTGATGGCATAGCCCAGCGCGGCGCCGCCGGTGGTCTCGTTGCCGTACTGCGAGTTGTGGTCGCGCCGCAGGCTGGCCTGCCAGGTGACGTCGTGCGCGGCGCCGTTCAGCGCCAGCGCGGCCCCGTACAGGTTGCGCGTGGTGGCGTCGTAGGCGTCACCGGGCTTGGTCACGTCCTGCACGCGCTTCTCCAGCAGGCCCAGCACGGTACCCACGGGGGTATCGGCCGTGACCTCCCAGCTGAGCGCCTTCTCCACCGTGCGCACGGTGCCCAGCGACGCGTAGGGACTGGTGCTCTCCAGCGTGTCGTACTCGTCGCTGCTGCGCGAGAGCTGCACGCGCGTGTGCCAGCCGGGCATCGGCTTGCCCGCGAGGGTGAGCGACTGCACGCCGTTGCGCAGCATCGCGCGCGCCTGGGCGCCCGCGGCCACGCCGTCGTCGTACTTCGTCTCCCCGCTGGACTGCAGCGCCAGCGCCTCCAGGCGCCAGTCGGGGCTGGCCTGCCAGCCCAGGCGGGCGCTGCCCGAGTCCTGCTCGAAGCCGTCCCGGTCCGGGTCGTAGGAGCCGAACGGCACCTTCGCGTTGGTGGCCGAGAAGCCACGGTTCTGCACGCGCTGCAGGTCCACCGCGGCGTCGACGCCTCCGGCCCCGAAGCCCACGCCGCCCTCGCCCGCCAGGAAGCCCAGCGAGCCGGCGGACAGCTGCGCGTGGCTTTCCACGCCGGCCCTCGCGCGGCGCGTGAACACCTGGATGACGCCGGCGGCGGCATCGGCGCCATACAGCGACGACAGCGGGCCGCGCACGATCTCGATGTGGTCCACCAGGCCCACCGGCAGGTTGTCGAACGAGGACAGGCCCAGCGTGGCCGAGCCCAGGCGCACGCCATCCACCAGCAGCAGCACGTGGCGCGCTTCCAGGCCGCGCACGAACACGCTGCTGGACTTGCCCAGGCCGCCGTTGCTGCTGGCCTGGATGCCTTCCTGCGCGGCCAGGATCTCGCTCAGCGTGCGGCCGGTGGCGTGGTCCAGGTCGTCGCGGGTGATGACCGTGACGTCGGCCACGGTGTCGGCCACCCGCACGGGCATGCGCATGGCGGTGACGGCCACGCGCTGCGTCTCGGGCATCGCGGCCGGGTCCGGCGGCGCGGCGTCCGCGGCGAAGGTGGAGGAAGGAGTGGCAGCGAACGCGAGGGACACGGCCGCGGACAGGGCGCCACGACGCGACACGCGCGCGGCAGGGGAACGAACGAAGGACATGGAAGGATGGACACGGACAACATCGCCGCTCCAGCTTCCCCGCAGGAGCATGCGTCATGGCCGCGATGGCTTGCAAGCCGTCGCGGCCCCCCGTTGGCCGGTATCCGGGCTGGCGGCATCACTGCGGAACCCTTCCCGGCGGCCGATGGGCCATCCAGTGGGCGTGGATCCGAAGCTGACGGCGCGTGCGCCGTCGACCACCTTACCGTTGCGGGGGCAGCGCAGGTTGGCGATATGCGGATCGTGGTGACCCGCCGCTTCCTGCTTCCCGTTTACCCCGGTTCCGCCTTGCAAGCGGTTCCGGGCACCAACGGCTGGCAGTCTAACAGTCGACGTCCGGTGAACGCGCCGGGACGGGCGCGGTCAGTTCCTGCAGTTCGTCATGCCGACCGTCGTGTCGGCCAATTCCACCGGGTGCGTCACGATCCGTCCCGCCAGTTCCGGGAACTTCCGTTGCAGGAACGACTTCGCGCCGGGCAGGTCCATGTGCCACTCGCGCTGCCAGCTGACGCCCCGGGGCGCGAATTCACGCTTGAAGGGCCCCATGTCGAAGTCGCCGACGTACACCACCTCGCCGCCCTTGACCCGGAAGATCGGCGCGTCGGGACCCGCGCAGTTGGAGGAGAAGCGCCAGCCGCTGACCGGATTGCCGCGATAGCCCAGCAGCACGTAGGCCTCGTCGTCCTTGGTCTCGGGCAGGCTCATCACGATGTGGCCGTCCTCGATGTTGGCGCGGTACTCGGCGCTCAGGCCGATGCGCGAGTACACGCCGGCGACCATGTGCGTGCGCGCGATCTCGATCTGGGGCGCATAGTTGCCGTTCATGAGGCCGAGGAACGGCGTGTCGTGGATGTTCATGCCCGCCACCAGCACGCCATCGGCGGCGAGCGGCCTCACTTCGGCCGCCTGGTAGTTGGCGGGGGTGGCGCAGCCGGCCAGCAGCACGGCGATCGACAGGGTGATGACGGTCTTCATGGGACCGGGATTCTGGGCCCGGTGCCGAGCCCGCCGAGGGCCCGTCCCGGCGCGGGTGCCAACTCGGTCACGCGTTATGCCCGCGGACGGCGTCGTAGGCGGCGTTGACCAGGCGTTCCAGGCTGTCGGCCTCGGGCAGGCGGCCCGGCACCAGCTTGACGTGGCGCATGCGCCGGCCCGTGCCCTGCAGCAGGTAGTCCGGATCGGGCAGCGTGGCGCCGTCGAAGAAGCCGACGTTGACGTGCGCCTGGAAGATCGCGACGTAGCAGAAGGGCGCGTCGCCCACGCACACGGTGGGCTGGCCGTCGTGCATGAGCTCGCGCACGTCCGGTCCGCGATCGCGCATGAACCGGAACCAGCGCTGCGCGATGGCGGCGAGCACGCCGTCATGGCGGCTCAGCCAGTGGTCGATCGCGGGGTCGTTGTCGACGGCGCCCGTGAGCGTGAAGCGGGAGGACATCGCGACGGCCCGCTGCGATCAGGCCACCGCCGTGCGAATCGCGGTGGCCTGCGACCACGCCGCCAGCCATCGGTCGCCCTGCCGCTCGTAGCTGTCGGTGTGCCAGCACGCCACCACGCTGCCCGAGCGGAAGGTGAGCCGCGCGCGATAGCGCACGATGGCCATGTCCGCGGTGATGCGGGCGCGCAGGTCCTCGATGTCCCAGGCGGCGTAGGCGATCTCGCCGTGCTCGATGGCCGCGAGGTAGGCCTCGAGATCGTACGAGGTGCCACCAGGCGTGACCAGCTCATAGCCTGCGACGTGCAGCTCGCGGGCCAGCGCGAGGTCGCGGCGGACGAGGGCTTGCGTGCGCGCGGCCTCCAGCGCGGCGAGTTCGGCGATCGTGGGCAGGGGCGACGGCATGTCGACAGTGTCGCAGGCCGCCGCCCCCCATTTCAACGTCAGGTCACAACGCCCGCAACGCATCCACCTGCGTCTTGTACCAACTCAGGCTGTCCCAGAACAGCGTCCAGCCGACGATGTCCAGGTGGTCGAAGTCGGACATCGTGCCCTTCCAGTTCCAGGCGCCGGCCTGCGGCGTGCCGCCGTGGCTCAAGTCCTTGATCGTGGTGGTGCGGGCGTAGACCTTGCGCGCAGTCGGGTTCATGGCCCAGGTGGGCGCCTTCTGCGCCACGCTGTTCACCACCGCGTCGCTGGGGAACCACGTGCTGTCGGGCACCGGCGGCATCGGCCGGTTGTCGCGGTAGTAGTTGCCCATGAAGCCCGGCCCGGCGAAGGCGCCGATCAGCACGTTGGTGTCCAGGTTCGGGTACGACCAGCCGGTCAGCGGGCCGGTGTAGCTGCTGTTGGTGGTCCACGAGAAGTAGGTGACGCCGGGCTGGTCCTTCACCCAGTCGTTCTCCACCATCGCACCTTCAGGCGACAGGTCGTAGGTGGAGAGGTCCTTCACGCCCGCGTTCCACAGCGGCCAGGCCATCACGCGCGCCACGTACTGGCCGTAGGTCTCGTTCGGCAGCTGCGGGCCGATGTACCACTGGTCCAGCTTGAAGTCGTAGATCTGGTTGGCGCCGGTGGCGCCGGCGATGCCCGCGAAGCCCGCCACCAGCTGCTGGACGAACGGCACCCAGTCGGTGATGCGGTAGGCGAGCGTGGTGCCGTCGTTGGGCGTGGCGATGGTGGTGATCGACTTCACCCAGCTGGCGTTGACCGCGTACGGGAACAGCCCCGGGTTGGACGGCGCGCCGTTGCTCGTGAGCATCTGCTCCAGCATGCGTGCCGTCTGTCCGCCCATGCTGTGCGAGATGAGGTGCACGGGGTGGTTGGCGTCCCAGGCCGGATACAGCCCGGGGTAGCACGTGCGGCCGTTGTGATAGTAGTCCTGCGGCTTGCGGAGGTGGCCCGCGCTGGTGCTGTGCGCGGCGCCGTAGTCCACGCAGCCGCCCTTGATCTGGTAGAACAGCTCGGCCGCCCGGTCCCAGTTGGAACTGAACGGGCCCACGACGGCCGTGCGCACGATCTGGTTCGTGTACTTGGCCTGGAGCTGCACTTCCAGGTCGGTGAGGCCGCCCCAGTACTTGTAGCCCAGCAGCTCGGTGCGGCCGAAGCCGGCGAAGCCGTGGACGAGGATCACGGGATAGTTGTTGCTCGCGAGAGCGGTGGACGGGATGGCGCCGGACACGAGAACCGCGCCGAGCGCGGTGCCGAGCAGCCCGCGCTTCATGTCGATCTTCTTCACGTTGTCTCCTGTGGGGATGGGTTCGCCGGAACGACCCGTCTCTCCGGTGCCAGTACTACCGCACCTCAAGATGCGTCGAACAGCGGGGCCATCGTGTTCCCCAATCGCCGCGGTCGCATTGACCCGGCCGGCCAACTGCTTGACCGCAGCGCCCGGGGCAGGCAAGCCCCGGATGCCCCTCTTTTCGTGACGGACATCACGAGACCCCGCCGGCGCGCTCCTGCCCGTGCCCGGGCCGCCGATAACGAGGACGTCGTCCCCCGGCTCCGAACCATGCGCCCGCTCCTGCCCCGACTGCCCCTGGCCACCTGGCTCACCCTGGCCGTGCTCGCCACCGTGCTCGCCGCCGTGGCCAGCACGCTGACGCTGGTGGAGGTCGTGGCGCGCCCCCATGCCGAGCACGCCGCGGCCAGCGCGCTGCGCCAGATCGCACGGGACATGCGCGACGGCCTGGACCGCGGCATGTCGCAGCACGTGCAGAACGTCCAGATGCTGGCGACCCTGCCCCAGTTCGCGCACCTGGATCGCCCTGACGAGGTGCGCCGGGCCCTGGACCGCTTCCAGGGCACCGTGCCCGCCTTCGCCTGGCTGGGCGTGGCGCGTCCCGACGGCCACGTGCTGGCCGGCACTGGCGGCCTGCTGGACGGTGCGGACGTGACGCAGCGCCCGTGGTTCAAGGGGGCCCGCGAGGGCCTGTTCCTGGGCGACGTGCACCCCGCCGTGCTGCTGTCGCGGCTGCTGCCCGCACAGGCCGAGCCCTGGCGCTTCGTGGACGTGGCGGTGCCGCTGAAATCCGCGGAGGGCGGCCCGCCGCACATCCTGGCGGCGCACCTCAGCTGGGGCTGGGCCCGCCAGATGCGCGACGACCTGATGGACCCGATGCTCGCGCAGCACGGCGCCGACGTCTGGGTGGTGGACAAGGATGGCGTGGTCGTCCTCGGCCCGCACGGCACCGAAGGCACCCGCCTGCCGCGCGAGCGCTACATCGCCCACGCCGCGTCGTCCTCGATGCTGCCCGCGGGCGCGGCGCTGGTGCCGGGCGTGCACGCGGAGGACGTGGGCGGCCAGGCCTGGTACGTGGCCACCGAGCCCAGCATCGGCCACGGCGCCTTCAGCGGCCTGGGCTGGACGGTGCTGGTACGCCAGCCGGAAGGCGTGGCGATGGCCGACTTCGACGCGCTGCGCCGCCAGCTGCTGCTGGCCGGTGGCGTGCTGGCCCTGGTGTTCCTGGGCGTCTCGATCGCGGTGGGCCGGCGCCTGGCCGCGCCGCTGAACCGCCTGGCCGGCGCCCTGGCCGGCGAGCCCACGGCGGCATCGATCCCGCGCGAGGGCGCGTACCGGGAAGCCGCGTTGCTGGCCGATGCCCTGGCCTCGCTGCTGGCACGCCAGGACAGCCACGCCCACGAGCTCGAGGCCGTCAACGCCTCGCTCGAGACCCGCATCGCCGAGCGCACCGCCGACCTGCAGCGCTCGCACGCGCAGCTGGCCGACGCGGAGGCGCGCCTGCGCGAGATCGCCGACAACCTGCCGGTGCTCATCGGCTACATCGATCGCGACCTGCGCCTGCAGTTCGCCAACGAGACCTTCCGCGACTGGTTCGGCGTGGACCCGGCCACGGCCGTGGGCCGCCCGCTGCTGGACGTGCTGCGCCATGAGGGCGACGAGATCCGCCGCAACGCGCTGGCCCGCGCCTTCGCGGGCGAACCCGTGCGCTTCGAGACCACCGTGGAGGGCGACGGCGTGGCCCGCCACCTGGACACGCAATACCTGCCCCACCTGGACGCGCACGGCCAGGTACAGGGCGTCTACAAGCTCAGCGCCGACATCAGCGCGATGAAGGCCGTGGAACGCCAGCTGCGGCAGCTGGCGCGCGTCGACACGCTGACGCAGCTGCCCAACCGCCGCGAGTTCGAGGACCGCCTGCCGCAGGCGCAGGCCCGCGCGCGCCGCCTGGGCACGGGCCTGGCGCTGCTGTTCCTCGACGTGGACCACTTCAAGAAGATCAACGACAGCCACGGCCACGCGGTGGGCGACGCGGTGCTGCGCACCTTCGCCGAGCGGCTGCGCCACTGCGTGCGCACCACCGACACCGTGGCGCGCCTGGCCGGCGACGAGTTCGTCATCGTGCTGGAAGGCCTGAACGTGGCCGAGGAGGCGCGCATCGTGGCGAGCAAGATCGACGCGGAGGTGCGGCGCGAGATGCAGGTGGACGGCTGCGTGCTGCAGGTCTCCACCAGCATCGGCATCGCCTTCGACGCCCTGGGGCGGCTGCAGCCGGACGAGCTGCTGTCCCGCGCCGATGACGCGCTGTACGCGGCCAAGGAGGCCGGGCGCGCGACGTGGCGGATGGTGGATGTGGGGAAGCGGGGGCGGTGGCGGCGGTGGCTTGACGGGGCCGGGAGGCGTCCGGTCAGCGGGTGCCAGGCACTGCCTTGTCGTGCGCGCCTTCGCGCTCACCGAAGGCTACTGCCAGGCACCCAGGGGTTCGAACTCCGCGAACATCTGCGCGGCCTCGGCCAGGTCCTTCAGCGGCACGAAGTCGCACGCGCGGCCGAACTCGTCCCACAGCGCCTGCACCGCGGGCTCGTGGTGCGCCTGCTTCACGGCCTCGGCCGAGGCCCACTGGAACACCTCGACGATCGTGCCGTCGGCGGCCTGCATGGTGACCGCGGGCATCGCGGTGGCCAGCCCGCAGGCCTGCAGCACGGGCACGTGGCGCGCGACGACGTCTTGCAGGGCGGCCTCCTGGCCGGGCTTGGGGCGGTAGGCGACGATGACGGTGCGGGGCATGGGGCGCAGCTTACGCCGCGCCGTCCGTCCCGACCAGCCGCAGCGGCGGCCGCCCGGCCGCGCGCACCGCGCCGCGCCCGTGCGCCTTGGCCTCGTAGCAGGCCGAATCCGCGGCCTCCATCCACGTGGCCACGTCCTCCATCTCCAGCGCCAGCGAGGCCACGCCCAGGCTGGCGCCCACGCGCAGGCGGTGCTCGCCCCACGGCACGACGGCGCCATGCACCGCGTGGCGCACGTTCTCGGCCACGCGCAGCGCGGCGTCGGGCGTGCACTGCTCCAGCACCAGCGCGAACTCGTCGCCGCCGATGCGCGCCACCAGGTCGGTGGCCCGCACGTGAGCCTGGATGGCCGCGCAGGCGGCCTTCAGCATCGCGTCGCCCGCGGCGTGGCCATGGGCGTCGTTGATGGGCTTGAAGTGGTCCAGGTCGATGATCACCAGCGCGGCCGGCAGCGCCGCCGCGCCCGACGCGAACACGCGCACCAGCGCGCGCTCGAAGGCATGGCGGTTGGCCACGCCCGTCAGCTGGTCGTGGTTCGCGGACCATTCCAGCTGCTCGCGCGCGGAGATCTCGGCGCCGATGTCGTACACCGTCCAGATGCAGCCCGCCTGGCGGGCCTGCGGGTCCACCGGGCGGCCGCGCAGGCGCGCCCAGAAGAGCTGGCCGTCGGCGCGCCGCAGCTGCCACTCGCCCACGTAGGCCTCGCCGCGGTCGAAGGCGGCGCGGCACTCGATGTTCAGGCGCTCGTCGTCCTCGCGCGTGGCATGCAGGCCGCCGGGGCTCTGGCCCAGCAGCTGCGACTCGCGCATGCCGAACAGGCGGCAGAACTCCACGCTCACCAGCTCGAAGCGGTCGTCCTGCGTGAAGGCGATGCCCACCGGCGCGGCGGCCATCACCGAGCCCAGCTTCTTCATCGTCAGCGCATTGGCCTGCTCCAGGGCCACGCGCTCCGTGGCCACGTCGCGCAGCACGCGCGACAGCCCGCCGATCTCGCCCCTCACCTGCGGCCATCCCTCGCGCAGGCCGTACGTGCCGTCGAACAGGTGCAGCGCGCGATGCTGCAGCTGCGCCAGTGGCCGCAGCAGGTAGCTCAGCAGCATCCAGGCGGCCAGCGACAGCAGCGCCACCAGCCCGGCCGCCAGGCCCAGCGCGTCCCGGCGGGCCGCGCGCAGCGGCGCCAGCAGCGATGCCTCGGGCAGCGCCCGCCACACGACCCATTCCGGCCCCGCCACGCCGGCCACGCTCAGCACTTCGCCCGCCTGCTGCAGGTGCAGCCCCGACGGCTCGGCGGCCGCGCCATCGGCCTTCCAGGCGTTGTAGGCCTCGGCGAAGCGCGGCTCGTCGGCCAGCGTCTTCAACAGGCGGCGCGCCGCGGGGTGCGCGATCACGCGGCCATAGGCGTCCGTCACCAGCACGGTGGCCTCGCCCGCGCCGCCCACCGGGTCGGCCAGCGCGTCCACCAGCGTGCGCTGGTCGAGCTCCAGCACCCCCGCCAGCACGCCGTAGAAGCCGTGCGGGCCCTGCAGCGGCACGGTGAAGACGATGGCGGGCGTGCCGCTGACGCGGCTCACCACGGGCTCGGAGATCAGCGGCCGCAGCTCCAGGCGGGTGCGGCGGAAGTAGTCGCGGTCGGCCACGTCCAGGCCGATGCGGCGCGCGCCCTGCACGTCGGCGTAGACGTCGATGACCCCGTCCGGGGTGATGGCCATCAGCCCCGCGAACATCGTGCGCAGCACGGGCTGCGTGGCGATGAAGCGCGACAGGCGCGCGGAGTCGGCCATCGTGTCCGGGTCCAGCTGCGCGGCCGTGGCCAGCAGGGCGCGCTGCAGTTCCACCACGCGGCGCGACAGCACGTCGGCGGTGTGCACCGCCTCGCCCAGCTCGCGCTGGCGCTGCAGCTCGAGCGTGTCGGCCTCGGCCTGGCGCACGGTCACCATGGTCACCAGCGCGATGCCCAGCGCGAGCGCCGCCACCGTGCCGAGCACGATGCGCAGCTTCAGCGAGCTGGCGAGGGCGACGAGCCACGCGGGAGCGTTGGACATGGGGGCGATGGAGCGACGGTCGAAGGTGCGAGGGCGGACGGCCCTCTCGTCGCGTATCGGCCGCCAGGCCCGCCACTTGAGCCCGAACCCGCCGGGCGGGGACAATCCCCCCGATGACCGTGATGCCTGCTTCCTTTTCCCCCGATTCCGAGACACGCGTCGACGCCCTGCCCAATGGCGTGCGCGTCGTCACCGTGCGCATGCCCTGGCTGGACAGCGCCGCCGTCACCGTGTTCGTCCGCACCGGCAGCCGCGACGAGGGCGTGCGCCAGGCCGGCATCAGCCACGTGGTGGAGCACATGGCCTTCAAGGGCACCGCCACGCGCAGCGGCGACCGCGTCAACCTGGACGCCGAGCGCCTGGGCGCCGAGGTCAACGCGCACACCGACAAGGACCACACCGCGTACCACATGCGCGGCCTGGCCGCCCACGCGGGCGATTTCGTGCACATGCTGGCCGACATCGTGCGCGACGGAACCTACCCCGCCGACGAGCTGGAACGCGAACGCCAGGTCATCCTGCACGAGTTCACCGAGGACGACGAGGACCCGCTGTCCAACGCCTTCCGCATGTTCGATGCGGCCTGCTTCGGCGCGCACCCCATGGCCCGCCCGGTGATCGGCCTGAAGCGCAACATCGAGCGCTTCACGCGCGACGAACTGCTGGCCTACGTGGGCCAGCGCTACGGCGCCTGCAACGTGGTGGTGGGCGTGGCGGGCGCCATCGATCCCGACGCGATGGTGCGCGAGGTGGAGGCCGCCTTCGGCTCGATGCCCGCCGGCACGCCCACCGTGTCCGCGCCGCCCGCGTGGCATGGCGGCATCCGCACGCGCCGCCTGGCCGGATGCAGCCAGAGCCACATGGTGATCGGCTGGCCCGTGCCCACGCTGCGCGACGACTGCGAGCCCGCCATCGTCGCGGCCGCGCTGCTGGGCGAGGGCATGAGCTCGCCGCTGATGCAGCAGATCCGCGAGAAGCGCGGCCTGGTGTACTACGCCGCCTGCTCCGCCGACGTGTGGGACCAGTGCGGCCAGTTCGTGATCGAGGCGTCCACCAGCCCGAAGCAGGTGGACGAGGTGGCCACCACGGTGGAACGCCTGATGCGCGAGCAGCGCGACGCCACCGCCAAGGTGGATTTCGAGCGCGCCCGCAACCAGATCGCCGTGCGCCGCGGCCGCTCGCAGGAGGCGCCCTTCCGGCGCCTGGAGGAGGCCGCGCAGGACCTGTACGTGCACGGCCGGCTGCGCTCGCGCGCGGACATGGCGGCGCGCCTGGCCGACGTCACGCCGCGCCAGGTGCGGCACGCGTTCGAACAGATGATGGCCTGGCCCGCGGCCGTGGCCGTGGCGGGCAGCGTGGCGGCCGGCACGCGCGACCGGCTGCACGTGCTGTTCCCGCAGCCGGGCGATCGACCCTGAAGGAGCTGCCCCAGATGACCGACGCCGTCGTCCACCACCGTCCCGCCGAGGGCCAGCCCGCGCTGCAGCTGATGCTGCTGTTCCACGGCTTCGGCGCCACGCCGGCCGACCTGGCCACGCTGGCCGGTTTCCTGGCGTCCGCCTTCCCGCAGGCCCTCATCGTGGGCATCGCCGCGCCCACGCACTCCCACCCGGGCGAGCCCGATGGCCGGCAGTGGTTCTCGCCGCACGGCCTCACCGACGACGACCCCGAGCGCCTGCGCCCCGCGCGCGTGGCCGAGGCCATGCCCGCGTTCGAGGCGGCGGTGCGCCACTGGCAGCGCGAGACCGGCCTGGGGGTGGACGCCACCGCGCTGGTGGGCTTCTCGCAGGGCGCGATCATGGCCCTGGAATCCACGCAGCGCACGGGCCCCGACGGCGCGCCGCTGCCGGCCCTGGGTGGCCGCACGATCGCGCTGGCGGGCCGCTTCGCCACGTTGCCGCTGCACCCGGCCATCGACACCACGTTCCACCTGTTCCACGGCAAGCATGATCCCGTGATGCCCTATCGCCACGCGGTGCAGGCCGCGGAGCGGCTGGTGGCGATCGGCGCGGACGTCACCGCCGACGTGCTGCCGTTCGTGCAGCACGAGATCACCGCGGAGATGATGGAGTTGCTGGTGGAGCGACTGCAGGGGCACGTGCCGCGGCGCCTGTGGCAGGAGGCGATGCGGGCGGCGGGCGAGGACGACGGCGAACCGCCGCGGCATTGATCTTTTGGTGCCAGGCATTGCCTGATGCCTGCGGAGCAGGCAACAGGCAATGCCTGGCACCAGGGGTCACCCGGCCAGGCCGGGCCAGTCCACCGCCGGCAACACCGTCCCCGCACACTCGCCGAACCCGATGCGCCGCGGCCCGCCCTCGGCGCCGCCCGCGTGCCCGCGCAGCACGATCGTGTCGCCGTCCTGCAGGAACACCCGCTCCTCGCCGTTGGGCAGCTGGATGCGCCGCTTGCCGCCCGCGCTCAGCTCCAGCAGCGATCCGCCCTGGCCCTCCCCCGGCCCGCTCTGCGTGCCCGAGCCCAGCAGGTCGCCCGGCTGCAGCGCGCAGCCGTTGCTGGCGTGGTGGCACACCATCTGCGCCACGCTCCACCACGCGTCGCGGAGGTCGCTGGCCATCAGGCGCACCGCAGGCTCGCCGGCCTCGCGCATGCGCTCGGTCTGCAACCAGGTCTCCAGCGCGATGGCCAGGCCGCCCCGCGCGCGGTTCGCGGGCGAGTCGAGGTAGGGCAGCGGGTCGGGCTCGCCCGCGGGGCGCTCGAAGGCCACGCGAAAGGGCGCGAGGGCCTCGTTCGTCACCACCCACGGCGAGATCGTGGTGGCGAAGTTCTTGGCCAGGAACGGGCCCAGGGGTTGGTACTCCCACGACTGCACGTCGCGCGCGGACCAGTCGTTGAGCAGCGTCAGCCCGAACCACGCGTCGTCGGCCTCGTCCAGCGTGAGCGGCTGCCCCGGCGCGTTGCCGCGGCCCACGAACACGCCCACCTCCAGCTCGTGGTCGATGCGCGCGCTGGGCGCGAAGCGCGGCACCGCGTCGTCCGGCCCCTTCAGCTGGCCCCAGGGGCGGTGGAACTGCTGGCCGCTGACACCGATGGTGGAGACACGGCCGTGGTAGCCGATGGGCACCCACTTGTAGTTGGGCAGCAGCGGGTTGTCCGGCCTGAACAGCTTGCCCACCGCGGTGGCGTGGTGGATGCCGGCGTAGAAGTCGGTGTAGTCGCCGATCTCGCAGGGACGCGAGAACTCCAGCGTCGACTGCGGCAGCAACGCGCGCTTCAACACGGCGGCCGCGTGGGCGAAGGCAGGATCCACCTCGTCGCGCAATGCGGCGAACAGCCACGCGCGCAGCGTGATGCGGGCCGCCTTGCCCTGCGCCATGAACGGGTTCAGCTCGCCGCGCGCCAGCGGCGCGACCAGCGTGCGGATGGCGCTGGGGATCAGCGGATCCCGCGCCACGACGGCGAGGTCGATCGCCTGGTCGCCGATCGCCACCACGATGCGCCACGCCTCGTCCGTGCCCGCGCCGCGGGCGCGCGCATAGGGCAGGTTCTGCGGCGGGAAATCGGTGTCGGGCGCGTTGGCGGACGCCACCCAGCTGCGCGCCGACGGGTCGTGGGTGGGGTCCAGCAGCGGATCGTCCAGCGGGGCGGGCTGCCCGTGCGACGCCGCGCTCACGACGCGCTCCCCATGCCTGCACCGCCCGCCTGCAGGCCGCTCCAGCACTCGGCGTAGGCCTCGTCGCGGAAGCCGCCGCCCATCGCGAACGCGGTGGGCCGGAAGCGCCAGCGGCTCTCCACCATGAAGGCCAGCGTGTTGTCCAGCTTGTGGGGCGCCAGCGTGGCCGCGCTGGCCTTGTCGAAGGCCTCCGCATCCGGGCCGTGCGGCACCATCGCGTTGTGCAGCGACAGGCCGCCGGGCTTGAAGCCACCCGGCTTGGCGTCGTACTGCCCGTACACCAGGCCCATGCACTCGCTCATCACGTTGCGGTGGTACCAGGGCGGGCGGAAGGTGTCCTCGGCGACCAGCCAGCGCGGCGGGAAGATGACGAAGTCGCAGTTGGCCCAGCCCGGCGTGTCCGACGGCGACGTCAGCACCGTGAAGATGGACGGGTCGGGATGGTCGAAGCTGATCGAGCCGATCGTGTTGAAGCGCCGCGTGTCGTAACGCAGCGGCGCGAGGTTGCCGTGCCAGGCCACGACGTTGAACGGCGACGCCGGCAGCGTCGCGGCCCACAGCCGCCCGCCCGACTTGCGCACCAGGCGGCAGGCGCGGTCCGGGCCGCCGTCGAAGGCCGCGTGCGGCGCCTCGAAATCGCGCGGGTTGGCCAGGCCGTTGGAGCCGATCGGGCCCAGCTCGGGCAGGCGGAACGCGGCGCCGTAGTTCTCGCACACGTACCCGCGCGCGGACGCCTCCAGCGGATCGACGCGGAATACCACGCCGCGGGGCACCAGCACGATGTGGCCCGGTGCCGCCTCCAGCACGCCCAGCTCGGTCGTGACGCGCAGCGCACCCTCCTGCGGCACCAGCAGCAGCTCGCCGTCGGCATCCACGAATGCGCGGTCCACCATCGGCGCGTCCAGCGCATACAGGTGCACGGCCACGCCCACCTGCGCGTCGGCATCGCCGTTCACGCACATCGTGCGCAGGCCGTCGATGAAATCCTGCCCCGCCGGCTGGGCGGGCATCGGGTGCCAGCGCAGCGGATCGGGCGGCACGTCCAGGCCGCCGGCCGCGCCGCTCTTCACGCCGTCGTGCGGCAGCGGCGCGTAGCCGCCCGCCACCACCGACGGGCGCCGGCGGTAGAGCCAGCTGCGCTGGTTGGCATGGCGCGGCGCGGTGAACGCGGTGCCCGACAGCAGCTCGGCGTACAGCCCGTGCGGCGCGCGCTGCGGGCTGTTGCGGCCCACGGGCAGCGCGCCCGGCACGGCCTCGGTGGCGAAGTGGTTGCCGAAGCCGGTGAGCGGCGCGGCGTCGGGCGCTGTGTCGTGCGCCATGTCGGCAGTTTGCATAGGTTGAAGCGATTCGGTATGGTTGAATCAAACGGGGATGATAGCCAGCCGCTTCCATCCCGTCCACCCACCACCCGGAATCGCCCGTTGCCCGTCCAGAAGCCCACCCGGCCCGCCCGGCCCCCCGCGCCGTCCTCCGCCACGGCCACCGCCGAGCCGCGCGGCATCCAGAGCATCGAGGTGGGGGGCCAGTTGCTGCGCGCCCTGGCCCACCACGGCCGGCCGCTGCCACTGAAGCTGCTGGCGGCCGAGGCCGGCATGCCGCCGGCCAAGGCGCACCCCTACCTGGTGAGCTTCGGCCGGCTGGGGCTGGTGGAGCGCGAGGCCGACACGGGCCACTACGGCCTGGGGCCGCTGGCCCTGCAGATGGGTCTGATCGCGCTGCACCAGTACGACCCGGTGCGCCTGGCCACCCCCGTGGTCGAGGCGCTGGCGCGCCAGACGGGCCACACGGCGGCGATCGCCGTGTGGGGTGACCGCGGGCCCACCATCGTGCGCATCGCGGAAGGGCCGGCGGCGGTGCACGTGTCGATGCGGCACGGGGCGGTGATGAGCATCCCGGGCACGGCGTCGGGGCGGCTGTTCGCGGCGTACGGGCCGCGGGAGGCGGTGGCCGCGGCGTTGGCGGAGGAGGCGCGGGTAGAGGCGACGCGGGGGCGGCGGGCGCCGCTGGACGCCGATCCGGCGGGGTCAGGCTTCGGCGCCCGCCCCCGCGTGCGCGGGGGCAAACGGCAAAGCCAGACCCCCGATGAGGCCGACTTGGCGCAGGTGCGCGCGCAGGGGCTGGCGTGCGTGGATGGCCTCGCCGTGCCCGGCATCCGCGCCATGGCGGCGCCGGTGTTCGATGCGCGCGGGGCGCTGGTGGTGGGGCTCACCGCGATCGGCCCGGCGGCCACGTTCGACCTGGCGGTGGACGGGCCGGTGGGCGTCGCGTTGAAGACCGCGGCGGCGGAGTTGTCGCAGCGGCTGGGGTGGCGGGGGGTGCGCGAAAGCGGCGCCGGCAGGTGACCTCGGCGAAGCGCGGGGTCAGGTCGAGACCTGACCCCTCCCTGCCGCGTCAGCTGTTGGCCGCGCCCGCCAGCGCCTTGGCGGCCGCCAGGTTCTCGCGCGCCACGCGGCGCTGCAGCACGCGCTGCATGTTCACCAGCGACAGGCGATGGATGTGCAGCAGGCCCAGCAGGCCGTTGCGGTGCAGCTGCACCACCTGGGCGTCGGGCAGGTTCTGCAGCTTGTCCTCGTCCACCGTCAGGAAGCCGTCCAGCGTCACCTTCTTGCCGTCCGGCAGCGTGGCGTCGAAGCGCATGGGCTTGAGCAGGTTCATGGCCAGCAGCTCCTGCCCGCCCACGCGCGTGCGCTCGATGTCGTGCTCGATGTCCTGCGTGAACTTGTGCAGGCCTTCGAGGAACGGCGTGGCCTTGCCCGCGTCGTCGAACAACGCCTCGCCCTTGCCGCCTTCGGACACGCCCTGCCAGCTGGCGTCGAACACCAGCGCCCAGCGGTCGTTCTCGTCCACGCGGGCCAGCGTGAACGGGTAGCTGCGGAACATCGCGGGCAGGTACTCGCCCGTCCACTGGTTGTCCGTGACGAACAGGTTCTCGCCGCGATCGAGGCCGAACATCGCCACCGGTGCCACCTGCTGGCGACCGGTCTTCTCGTCCTTGTCCGCCATCACGAACAGGATCGGGTACTCGCGCGAGCAGGGCCCGAACTCGGCGAACGTGATCATCGCCGAGGCGAACGGCGCGAAGCGCTCCGTGGCGTTGAGCCCGGTGTCGAGGCGCAGCTTGCGGTGCGCCACCGTGTCCAGGGCGGTGGGGTCTTTGTGAAGTTCGGCGTTGATCACTCGGGTTCTCCAGGGGAAGGGTTCCGGCTCGCGAGCACCTTGTCCACTCGCTTGCCGTCGAGGTCGACGACCTCGAATCGCCAGTCGCCCCAGTCCACCGTGTCGGCGGTCTGGGGCAGGCGGCCCAGCAGCAGCATGACCATGCCTGCCAGGGTGTTGTAGCGCCCGCGGTCTTCCTCGGGCAATTCCTTGATGTCCAGCCGGTCCTTCAGCTCGGGCACGGGGATCAGCCCGTCCATCAGCCAGCTGCCGTCCTCGCGCTGCACGGCCCACGATTCGCCGGTGGCCGCGTCGCTGAACTCGCCGGTGATCGCCTCCAGCACGTCGCGCAGCGTGATGACGCCCTGCACCGCGCCGTACTCGTCCACGACGAACACCAGCTGCGCCGTGTTGGCGCGGAAGTGGTCCAGCAGCTCCATGCCGGACAACGTCTCGGGTACGAACACCGGCGGCTCCAGGTCTTCCGACAGCACCGGCATGCGGCCCTCGAGCAGCGGCTTGAGCAGGCCCTTGGCGGTGACCACGCCGATGACGTCGTCCAGGCCGCCGCGGCACACGGGCCAGCGCGCATGCGCCTCGTCGCCCACCGCCTTGAGCACCTCGGCCACCGGCGCGTCCGCGTCCAGCCAGACGATTTCCGCGCGCGGGATCATCATCGAGCCGATCTGCCGGTCGTCCAGGCGGAACACGTTGCGCACCATCTGGTGCTCCTGCGCCTCGATCACGCCCGCGTCCAGGCCTTCTTCCAGGCTGGCCGCGATCTCCTCTTCCGTCACGCTGCGCGCCACGGCACGCGCGCCCAGCAGCTTCAGCGTGGCCTCGGTGGTGACGGACAGCAGCAGCACCAGCGGCCGCGCCGCGGCGGACACCCATTGCATGGGCCGCGCCATGAACGACGCCACCGTCTCGGGGTGCATCTGGCCCAGGCGCTTGGGCACCAGCTCGCCGAAGATGATCGTGATGATGGTGATCACCAGCACCACCAGCGCGGTGGCCGTGACGTGCGCCGCCCGCACGCTGAGCGGCACGTGCTGCAGGAGGAAGCCGGCGAAGGGTTCCGAGAACGCGGCGTCGCCCACGATGCCGTTCAGCACGCTGATGCCGGTGATGCCCACCTGCACCGTGGAGAGGAACTTGGTGGGGTGGTCGTGCAGCTCGATGGCCGCGCCCGCGCCGCTGTGGCCGGACTCCAGCATCACTTGCAGCCGGGCCTTGCGGCTGGCGGTGAGCGCCATCTCGGACATGGCGAACAGCGCGTTCAGCACCAGCAGGAAGACGAGGAGGGCGACGTCCATGGATCAGGAAGGAGGTACCGCCGACGGACGCTGCCGGGGCGAAAGGCCCGCGAGCGTAGCAGAATCGCGGCGATGGATTATCTCGTAGGCGACCTCCAGGGCTGCTGCGACCCGCTCGACGCCCTCCTGGACAAGATCGGCTTCTCCCCCTCCCGCGACCGCCTGTTCCTGCTGGGCGACCTGGTCAACCGGGGCCCGCAGTCCCTGCCCGTGCTCGAGCGGCTGGCGGGCCTGGGCGATGCCGCCCACTGCCTGCTCGGCAACCACGACCTGCACCTGATCGCCGTGGCGCATGGCGCGCGCAAGCCCGGCCGGCGCGACACGCTCGCCCCCATCCTGGCCCATCCGCGCCGCGACGCGTGGATCGACTGGCTGCGCCACCGCCGCATGGCGGCCGAGTGCGACGCGTGGCTGCTGGTGCATGCCGGCGTGGCGCCCACGTGGACGCGCGCCGACACGCTGCGCCATGCGGGCGAGGTGGAGCGGCTGCTGCGCGGGCCCGACCTGGCCGCGTTCCTGCCGCACATGTACGGCGACGATCCGCGGCGCTGGGACGATGCCCTGCAGGGCCCCGAGCGGTGGCGCTGCATCGTCAACGTGCTGACGCGCATGCGCTTCTGCACCGCCGACGGCACGATGGAGTTCGAGTCCAAGGACGCGGCGGAGACGGCACCCGAAGGCTTCGCGCCGTGGTTCTCCCATGCGGGACGCCGTACGGCCGGCACGCCCATCGCGTTCGGCCACTGGTCGACGCTGGGCCTGGTGGACCGGCCCGACCTGCTGTCGCTGGACACGGGCTGCGTGTGGGGCGGAAAGCTCACCGCCGCCCGCGTGGACGGCGGGCGGCGGGAGATCGTGCAGGTGGCGTGCGCCCAGGCGCAGCCGCCGGGCTGAGGGTCGGCGATCCCGCTCAGAGCGTGATCGCCGCCTGCGCGGTGCGCGACACGATGAACGTGTCGAACAGGCGGTTGCGCGTCGGGTCGTGGTCGTCGTCGATGGCGCCGCCGGAGGCCAGCACGTCGCCGTCATCGTCCGCGAGGGACGACACCGGCTGCATGCGGCCTTCGTGGTCCGACAGCATCTCCTGCTGGTGCTGCGGGCCGTCCGCCACGGCGCGGTGCAGCACGTGCACATAGCCTGACAGCAGCGACACCGCGGCGACCGCGCCTACTGCCAGCGCGTGCCGGTGCGCATGGGCCTGCCGTCGCAGCCACCGGCCCAGCACGCCGTGCGCGTGGCTCGGATGCGGGCGGGACGGAAGGGTGGCGGCGGTCATGGCGGGCTCCGTGTCAGCGGCGGTGCGGGACGGTGGTCGAGGTCAACCCAGGATCACTGGCCGGGGCCGGTGGGGCCCTGGTTCGGGCTCAGCGCCGGGGGCGCGGGCACCTGGGCGGGGCTCAGCGCGGGCGGGGCGGGCATCTGCACCGGGGCCGGCGCGGCCGGCGGTTGCAGGTCCGGACGACCCAGGTCACGCGCGGGCGGCGGATCGATGATCGTGCGCTGCGGCATCTCCACCGCAGGCGGCGTCACGACGGGCATGGGGGTCACGGCGGGCGCGACCGGCGTCACGGGGGCGGGGCGCGTGGTGTCGGCAGGATCCGGCAGCGTCACGGCGGCGGGGGCCACCGGGGTCGTGATCACCGGGTCCGCGGGCAGCCGCACCGGCGCGCGCGTCACGCGCGGGGCGCGGGGCTGCGTGGAGGTGGTGACAGCGGGCGTCACGGGTGCGACGACAGCGGGCGTGGGCAGCGGGGCGGCCGCGGTGGGCGCCGTGGTGGTGGTGGCCGTCGACGGCGTGCCGGCGGCGGGCGGGTTCTTGTCCAGCGTGCCGATCGCGTCGGTGCCGTTGGCGCCGGCGGCGGTGGGGCCGGTGGAGGCATCCGAGCCGGAGCCGGTGGCATCGGCCGTCTGCGTGGCCGGGGCGGTGGTCGCCTGGGCCACGGCCGGGTGGCGCTGCGCCGGCTTGTCGAGGGCGAAGTTCATCCCGACGACCGCCGCGATCAGCACCAGGCCGCCGCCGACGTAGGCGAGCGGGTTGGTCTTCTTGCGAAGCGCGAAGTCCGGGGTACGCACTTCGGTGACGATGTCCTGGTCAGCGACGTCCCGCAGGTCGCGGTCATCACGCAGGTCCGTGGAGGAGGTGTAGGTGGTGTTGTCCATGGCTCCTACGGTACGCACCGGGCCGGGGAGCCGGAATCGGCCATCGGCGCCTCGGGCTGTCGGCATCGGCCCTCGGCGTGTCGGAGCGGGCCGACACCCGTCACATCCTGTCACGCCCTCGACGGTGAGACGCTTCGCTGCGGGCGCCTGCCGGGGCGGCCGGGGCGTCCATGGAAACCCTGCTCTTGTAGGGCACGGCTGACACGGCCCCTTCCCGCGCACCGATAGGACGGGGCGGGTCGCTCCTGGAGAATCGGCCACTCGACGTGCGTTGCGCGCCGCGCTGGCGGCCCGTTGCACAATGTTCCCGGACCCAGGATCGTCGTCCCCTGCGGTTGGCACAACCCACATGTCGCAACTGAAGGCATTCGTCGTCGAAGACAGCCCCGTGATCCGCGAGAACCTCATCGCGGCCCTCGAGGAGCTGGCCCCGGTCAAGGTCGTCGGCACTGCCATCGACCAGGCGGGCGCCGTTCAATGGTTGACCAACCCGGACAACGCGTGCGACATCGCCATCATCGACATCTTCCTGCGGCACGGCTCGGGCATCGACGTGCTGAGGGCCTTGCACCGCGCCGAAGTGGACTTCGAGCGCGTGGTGCTCACCAACTACGCCACGCCGGACATCCGGCGGCAGTGCCTGGAGCTGGGCGCCAGCCGGGTGTTCGACAAGTCTGGCGAGATCGACGCACTGATGGACCACTGCCTGAGCCTGGCCCCCACGCTCCCCAACGGGCCGAACCGCACGCCAATTTGAACTCCGGTCGTTGCCCCCCGAGGGGGCTCATGCAGCGGACTGGCGAAGCCAGCTCCGCGCATGTGACTGGGGCGGCCCTGCGGGCGGCCGTCGATACGCCGCGCCTACTGAATGAGGCCGTTCTTGAGCGCGTAGTAGGTCAGGTCGCTGTTGGTCTCGAGGCGCAGCTTCTCCAGCGTGCGCGCCCGGTAGGTGCTGACGGTCTTCACGCTGAGGCACATGTGCTCGGCGATGTCTCCCACCGTCTCGCCCTTGGCCAGGCGCAGGAACACCTGCAGCTCGCGCTCGGACAGGCCCTCGTGCAGCGGCCGGTCGGTGCCGCCCACCAGGCCTTCGGCCAGCAGCTCGGCCACCGCCGGCGTGATGTAGCGGCGGCCCAGCGCCACGGTGCGGATCGCCTTGACGATCTCCTCCGGGTCGCATTCCTTGTTCAGGTACCCGCTGGCGCCCTGGCGCAGCAGCGTGGTGGCGTAGTGCGATTCGGGGAAGCTGCTGAGGATCAGCACCGGCAGCTCGGGGAAGCGCGCCTTGACGGCCGCGAGCGCGTCGACGCCGCCCTGGTCGGGCATCGACAGGTCCATCAGCAGCACGTCCACTTCGCCGCCGCGGGCCAGGTCGAGCGCCTCGCGCCCGTTGGCGGCTTCGCCGATCACGCGCAGGTCGACCTGCTCGGTGAGGAAGTGGCGCAGGCCCGCGCGAACGATCGCATGGTCGTCGACGATGCCGACTCGGATCATGTAGCCTCCAGCTGGATGGTCGGGGAGTTCACGGAATTCAGTGTAGCGGGGAAGAGACCATGTCACTGTTGAGAACACTCGAGACGGCGCGCCGCAGCCGCTTCGCGGTGCCGGTGGTGGTGGCCCTGGGCATCATGCTGCTGGTCATCAGCGAGGTGAGCCACCAGCGCGCCATCACCTTCATCCAGAGCCGCGAGGAACTGCAGCAGGCGCGCCTGGACGTGGACGAGCTGCTGCGCGAGGTGCTGGCCGCGGAGGCCGGCCAGCGCGGCTACCTGCTCACCGGCCGGGACGACTACAAGGAGCCCTACGCGTCCGCCACCCAGGACGTGCAGCGCCAGCTGCAGCAGGTGGCCCTGCGCTACGCGCACCTGCCCGACCTGCAGCCCGACCTGCGCAAGCTGCAGGACCTGACGCGCCAGCGCATGTCCGAGCTGGCCACCACCGTCGCCCTGTTCGAGCAGGCGCGCAGCAACGAGGCGCCGTGGCGCGACCTGCTGCAGTCCGACATCGGCCGCGAGACCATGATCGCCATCGAGCGCCAGGCGCAGGCCATGGCCGCCAACGAGACGTCGCGCATCCGTCAATCCCAGCGCCAGCTGGAGGACACGCTGATGTTCAGCCGCTTCGGCATCGCCGGCATGGTCCTGTTCAGCCTGGCGGCGTTCGTGCTGATGGGCCGCCAGGGCGCCCGGCTGGACGCGGAGCGCGCCGAACGTGCCGCCGTGCTGGCCCAGGAACGCGACCGGCTGGAGAAGGAAGTGGACAGCCGCACCGCGGAGCTGACGCAGATCGCCAACCACCTGCAGACGGCCCGCGAGGACGAGCGCAGTGGCCTGGCGCGCGAGCTGCACGACGAGCTGGGCGGCCTGCTCACCGCGGCCAAGCTGGATGTCGCGCGCATGCGCAGCCGCCTGGTGGGCGCCGACCCCAACGTGATCGAGCGCAAGAGCCACCTCGTGAAGACGCTGGACGAAGGCATCGCGCTGAAGCGCCGCATCATCGAGGACCTGCGCCCGTCGTCGCTGAACAACCTGGGCCTGAAGGCCGCGCTGGAGATCCTGTGCGCCGAGTTCGCCGCGCGCACCGAGGTGAAGATGCAGGTGGACGTGGAGGACCTGGCGCTGGACGATTCGGGCCGCCTCACCGTGTACCGGCTGGTGCAGGAGGCCCTCACCAACGTGGCCAAGTACGCGTCGGCCGCCCACGTGCGCGTGAGCGTGCGGCCCACCACGCAGGGCGCGGAAGTGGAAATCGCCGACGACGGCGTCGGCTTCGACCCCGCCATCATCCGCAGCAACGCCCACGGCCTGGCCGGCATGCGCTTCCGCGTGCGCAGCGAGCGCGGCGAGCTCAGCATCCGCAGCCAGGTGGACGAGGGCACCACGATCCGCGCGGTGCTGCCGTTGCCCGATCGCACGGACACTGCGCCGCCGCCCGAGCGTCGCGCCGCTTAGCTGCCTTGGCCCGGCGCGGCCGTCGCGGTGGCCGGCGCGCTGCGCTGCGACGCCACGGCGGCATCGCCACCCGCCTGCACGCCGTGCCGCGAGGCCTGCGCGCTGCCGGTCATCGAACCACTCGTCGTGCGCCCCCGCGGCCCGGGGGCGGTGGCCGTGGCGCCAGCCTGGCCGTCGGTGCTGGCGTGATGGTGGGAGCCGGAGGTGTCGGTGGTGCCAGCGCCGGCGCCGGTGCCGGTGCCGGTGCCGGTGCCGGTGCCGGTGCCGGTGCCGGTGCCGGAGGGTGCGCCGGCGCCGGTCGCGGTGCCGGTGACCGCCCCCGATCCGGCCGCCTGCACCAGCCCGCCCGTCGCGCCGACCGACCCTGCGCCGGAGCCCGTGGCCGATCCTGTCACCTGGCCCATCGCGCCAGCCGTCGCGCCGCGCGCCTCGCCGGCCCTGGCGACCGCCGCGTCCTTCGCCGCGCCGGCCTTCGACGTGGCCGCGTCCTGCGCCGCGCCCGCCGTCGTGGTCGCGGCCGCCTTCGCGTCGCCCGCCTGGCCCGCCACCGCGTCCTTCAGCGGCGTGGCGTCCGGCTTCGCCACGTCGCCAGGGCCCTGCACCTGCCCCGCCAGCGAGCCGCTGCCCCGGCCCGCCAGGCCGCCACGCGAGCCCGACAGGGCACCGCCCAGCGCGCCGCTGGACGAGCCGCCGAACGCGCCCGTCGAACCGCCCAGGCCGTGCCCCAGGCCCCCGGCGCCGGCGCCGCCGCCCAGCAGGCCGGCGCGCGCCGGCAGGGCCAGCGTCAGCGCGCCGGCCACGGCGATGGTGGCGGTCAACAAGCTCAGGCCGCCGTTGGAACGAGGGGTCGCGTGGATGTGCTTCATGGTGATGTGCTCCGTGTGGATGCCACGGGAAGTTCGTGGCTGGCACTGGGAACAACGATCGCCGCGCGGTCGTTCATCCATGGGGTTGCAACGGGCGGTAACTAGCGACGTGCCCGTGCGGGCCGTCAGCGCTGCCGGGCCAGCGGCACGGCGTCCAGTGCCGTCCTGAGGTCGCTCCCCACCAGGCCGATCCCGTAGGCGTCGTCGCGCCCGGGCGCACCCAGGTCGCGCGCTTCCGCGGCCAGGGCGGACACGGCGCGTCGCGCGGCCTCGGGTGCATACCCGGCCCCGTATCGCACCGCCAGCAGCCCCGCCACCAACGGTGATGCGAACGACGTGCCGCGCACCGGCACGAAGCCTTCGGGCGCCGCGGCCGCGGCGGCCATGTCGGCGCCCGGGGCGCTGAACATCACCGCCGGCCCGCGGCCCGCCTCGGGCAGCAGGCGATCGCGCGCGTCCACGGCCGTGACGCCCACCACGCCGGGCCACGCGGCCGGGTAGAGCGGCGGGGCGGCGGGGCCGTCGTTGCCCACCGGCGCCACCACCAGCGTGCCGTGCGCCAGGGCCTGCGCCACGGCCCGTTGCAGCAGCACGTTGGGTGGCCCGACCAGGCTCACGTTGACCACCGGCACGCGCTGCCCCACCAGCCAACCCAGTTCGCGCACCACGAGGCCGGCCGCCCCGCCGGTGGGCACGTCGCAATAGGCATCGGCGGCGTAGAGCACCGCGCGCGGCGCCGCGGCGTGGAAGCCGGGCGCGCGGCCCACCAGCAGCGACGCCACCGCGCTGCCATGCGCGGCCGGATGCGCGGCGGCGGCCGGGTCGTCGCCGCAGCCGTGGCGAAGGATGGTGGTGTCGCGCAGCGCGGCGTGGCGCACGTCGATGCCGGTGTCGATGAGGCCGACGACGGGCATCGTGGCGGTCGTGGCGGTCGTGGCGGTCGTGGCGGTCGTGGCGGAGGTGGCGGCCGTGGCAGTCGTGGCAGACGTGAGAGTCGGGACAGTCGCGGCGGCAGGCCCAGCCGTGACAGTCGGGACAGTCCCGGCTCCCGTGGCCACCCCCGCCGGCGCCGCGCCCGCCACCGCGCCGGCGCCCAGGTACACCGCGTGGTCGTCGTACGCCCCGTCCGGATCCAGCCGCCGCAACTGCCCCAACGCCTCCTCCGGCGTCACCCCGGGCGGCGGTCGCAGCACCTGCCAGCGCAGCGCCAGTCCCTCGACGGCCTCGTCCCGCACCAGGACGAAGCCGCCGTCCAGCGCCGCGCGCAACGCCCGCGCGCCCGAGGGCAACGCGAGCAACTCGTCCCGCACCACCAGGTCGCCACGGGCGTTGCGCGCCAGCGCCCCCGGCGCGCGACGCAGGCGCCGGACGATCTCGGCCTCGCGGCCGCCCAGCAGGCTGGCGGGCGCCAGGCTGGCATCCACGCCTGCGAGCGCGCGGGACGCGTCCCCGCGCGTGCGGTCCAGCATGCGGTCGAGCGCGCCCGCCGGCAGGGCATTGACGGCCGGCAGCGACGACAGGCGCCCCTGCGCACGCGCGCCGCCCATCCCGGCCAGGCAGCACGACGCCAGCAGGACCGCGCGCACCATCCCACGCGCCAGGCAGCGTGGCTCCAGGGAAACGATTCGGTTCATGACAGGAAGAACGACGGCGCCATGGAAGAAAATCCATCCCCAGGACGTTCTTCCATCATGTCATGACCGTGGACCCCACCGCGTCGCTGCGCCAGGAGATCGCCGCGCTGCTGCCCCGCCTGCGCCGGTTCGCGCGCACGGTGGCGCGGCATCGCGAGGATGCCGACGACCTGGTGCAGGTGGCGCTGGAGCGCGCGCTGCGGCATGCCGACCAATGGCAACAAGGGACCCGCCTCGACAGCTGGTTGTTTCGCATCATGAAGAACGCCTGGATCGACGAGATCCGCGCCCGCACGCGGCGCGACGACGTGCTCGCGCCCGAGGAGGCCGGCGAGCACGTCGGCTACTCCGACACCCCCCGCCACGTGGCACGCCTGTCCGTCCAGCAGGCCATGGCGCGCCTGCCCGAGGACCAGCGCCTGGCCGTCAGCCTGGTGCTGGTGGAAGGCCTGCCCTACAAGGAGGCGGCCGAGGTGCTGGAGATCCCCGTGGGCACCCTCACCAGCCGTCTCGCCCGCGGCCGCGAGGCGCTGCAGGCCACGTTGGGCGACGCGAGGGTCAGCGCATGAGCAGCCTGTTCACCCCCGGCGGTGACCCGCCCCTGTCCGCGGCCGACCTGGCCACGCTGCACGCCTACGTGGACGCGGAACTCGCCCCCGCCGACCGCATCGCCTTCGAGGCCCGGCTGGAGCGCGAACCCCTGCTGGCCCGGTCGGTGGCCCGTGAACGCGCCTTGCGCGAACGCCTGGGCAACGCCTGGGCCGGCGTGCTCACCGAGGACGTGCCCGAGCGCTTCACCGCGCTGCTGGCCGGGCAGGCCGCGGCGCAGACATTCGACCTGGACGCCGAACGCGCCCGCCGCGCCGCGCAGCGCCAGCAGGACGCGGCCCCCGACATCGACTCGGGCAGCGCCACACTGCACCCCTGGCGCTGGGCCGAATGGGGCGGCCTGGCCGCCTGCCTGGTCGTGGGCCTGGCACTGGGCAGCCGCTGGCTGGACGGCCCCGGCGACCCCGCGCAGCGCAGCGCCGTGGCCGCCTTCGCCGTGGACGCCGACGGCCGCCTGGTGGCCCACCTGCCGCTGGCCGGCGCGCTGGAGACCGCACTCAGCGGCACCACCGTGGCCGGCACCACGCCGGGCCTGTCGTTCGCCGCGCGCGACGGCCGCCTGTGCCGCAGCTTCGTCACCGCGGGCGAGGTCGAGAACTCCGGCATCGCGTGCAAGACCGGCACGTCGTGGGCCATCGCGTACCTGGAACGCAGCGGCGCGCCGGGGGCCGCGTCGCAGCCGTCGGTGATCGCGCGGCAGGCCGAGGCCGCCAGCGGCGCGACGTCGCCCGATGCCGCCGGCCTGTACCGCACGGCGGCCAGCGCGCTGTCGCCCAGCCTGCTGACGGCCATCGACGGCCTGCGCGCGGGCGACACGCTGGATGCGGCCGCCGAGGAGGCGGCGCGCGCGAAGGGCTGGCGCGTTCAACGATAATCGCCGCCACTGGAAGCGTGGCAGAGTGGTCGATTGCACCGGTCTTGAAAACCGGCGATGGGCAACCATCCGTGAGTTCGAATCTCACCGCTTCCGCCAGGCCGGTTGGCGTTCGACGTCAGTCCAGTCTCCAGGTGAACGACCGCCGCGTGCGTGGAAACCGGGAGCCCTCGACCGCGTCTCGGTGGCACCGCCCCGCCGAAATGCGCGCTTCCGCGCGAATCGGTTCATCGCCCTTGCAGCCGCCCCGTCCGGCGGGCAACCTGCCCCTTTCACCAGCACAGGGCGAGGGGCACATGGGACCGCGGTATGACGATTGTCTCGGGCTGAGCGATGCACCGTCCGGACCGCTTCCGGCGCCGGGTCGCCGGGGTCGTGGCGGCCGGGCAGGGAGGCCCATCGACGTGGGGCCCGTTCGCCCTCCCCTGCCCGGGCCCGTCCCCTGGCTCGCCATCGCCCAGGCCGAGGCCCGCCGCTTCCACGGCCTGCGCGAGGCGGACATCCAGGTGCAGCGCAACTACGCCCGCGAGGTCGGCACCGGCCGCACGTCGATGGTCGGCAGCGAGAACGCGTGGTGCGCGGCGTTCGCGAACTGGTGCCTGCGCGAAGCCGGGTTCGCCATCGAGAACGCCGGGTGGTTCGACCACGCGGGCGCACTGGGGCGGGCCATGGGCTTCCTGCAGGTGGCCGGGCCGGGGTCGGACAAGTCGCATGTCGTCAGCGCCACCAATCCCTTGTATCGGCGGCTGCAGCAGCCGTGCGTGGGCGCTATCGCCGTCGTGCCGCGCAGCAGTGGCGCCGGCTGGCACGTGGGGTTCGCGGTGGGGATGGCGTCCCCCACCGACGTGGTGCTGCTGGGTGGCAACCAGGACGACCGGGTGTGCTACGCGGCCAACCCGGTGCAGGTGGGGTCCGGCGCGCACGTGCGCAAGGCGACGTTCTGCCTGCCGGAGGCGTACCTGGACGGGCCGCCGCAGGCGGAAGCCGCGTGGGGCGTGGTATCGGTGGCCGCACTGAATACGGGGGTGGGTATCGGAGGCGCCGTGGGCAGTGGCACCACGTGACGAGCGGTGCCTGGCACCAGGTCAGGTCGGAGACCTGACCCCGCTGCCACCTCACCCGATGCACGTGCGGTTCTTGCCCGTCCGCTTGGCCTCGTACAGCGCCTCGTCGGCGCGCTCCAGCGACGCCTCCAGCGGCTCGCCCTCGCGCCAGGCCGTGACGCCGGCCGAGAACGTGACGAACACCTCGCGGCCGTCGTGCATGAACAGGCTGGCCGAGAGCGTGCGCTGCAGGCGCGTGAGCGTGGCCTGGGCCTCGTCCACGGGCGAGCCGGGCAGCAGCACCACGAACTCCTCGCCGCCGAAGCGGGCCACCACGTCCACCTCGCGCAGCTGCTGCTGCACGTGGCCGGCCAGGGCCTTCAGGGCCTGGTCGCCGGCGGCGTGGCCGAGGGAGTCGTTGAGCTTCTTGAAGTTGTCGATGTCGAGCAGGCCCACGGCCAGCACGCCGCCCTGGCGGCCGATGCGCGCCGACTCGATCTCGAAGGCCTGCATCAGGCCACGGCGGTTGGCGATCTCGGTCAGCAGGTCGGTGGACACCTCGGCCGACAGGCGGCGCAGTTCCTCCTCCAGCGTCTGCACGCGCTCCTCCAGCTGGCTGGCGCGCGCGTGGCCGTCCTGCAGGCGCGCCTGCGTGCTGCTGACCAGCGAGTGCACGGTGCGGCTCTCGGCCACCATCTCGCGCACGACGTCGGCCAGGCTCTCCAGCGATTCGGCGTGCTCCACCGTGGTGACGTAGCGCTGCATGCTCTCGCTGAAGCGCCCCGTGGTCTCGCCCAGCGCGCCCAGCTCGGTCAGCATCTGCTGGATCAGGTCCTTCAACGCCACGCGCGCGCTGTCGCGGTCGGCGCGCACCTGGCGCTGGCGTTGGCGGGTCAGCGCCAGCATGTCGCTGGCGGCTCGCACCGCGCGCACGCTGGGCGCGTCGGCCAGGTGGGCCGCCAGGCTCTCGGACTGGCCGCGCGCCCAGCTGTCGTCCTCGGCCAGCTCGGTCAGGCCGGCGGCCAGCTCCTGGGCCAGGCGGTGCAGCTGGTCCAGCAGGTGATGGCGGTGCGACAGCAGGCGCCGTGCGCGCTCGCACAGCTCGTCCACCTGCACCACCACCGCGGCGGCCACGGTGGGGGCGTCCAGCGTGACCATCAGCGCGTCGAGTTCGGCGGCCAGCGCGTCGGCGCGGGCGTCGCCGGCGGGGAAGGCGCTGCGCAGCGTGCTGCCGAACTGGCGGGCGACGGGGGACCAGGGGTTCGGGAGGGAGGCGCCGTGGTCGGCGGCCCCGCCCTCGCCGCTCGACTCGGCGTCGCCGGCGGCCGCCGGGGTGTCCTCGCCCGCCACCGTGCCGTCATCGGTGTCGTCGTCCCACGACGCCACCAGCTGCTTCAGCCGCTGCTGCAGCCGCCCGAAATCGCTGCGGTTGCCGTCCAGCACGCGCTGCAGGCTGTCGCGCTTGCGAGCGGCGGTCCACTGGCGGCCGTGGCGTTCCAGGCCGCGCGCCAGCTTCTCCAGCGTCTGCGCCCACGCCTGGGATTGCGCCAGCTGGCTGTCGCCGGCGCGCTCGGCCAGGCGGCGGGCCTCCTCCCAATCGGCCTGCAGCAGTGCGCCCACCAGGGCCTCGCGCGACGGCGTGTCGTCCACCACGCGCGCCACCAGCCGCTCGAACACCGGCTTGGCGCGGGCGGCGCCCGAGATGCCTGCCGCGGGCTGGCCGGTCTCCTCGGCCCAGGCCTGCGCGTAGTTCTCGGGCGTGGGCTCCTTCTTGGCCATGGCCAGGCGGCGCAGGGCGGCCTTGGCGGTCTCGGCGGCCGAGGCCGGCGCGGCCGGGGCGCCGGGGGCGCCGGCCGCGCCGGCCGGCTTGCGCGCGGCGCCGGGCGGCGCGGGGGAATCCTTCTTCGGCGGGACGGTCATCCGGGTGCGGGTGCGGGTGCGGGTGCGGGTGCGGGTGCAGGTGCAGGTGCGAGCGACGAAGCGGCAGCGACGGCGAGCTCAGGCGGCGCGGCGCGCGATTTCTCAGCGACGCGGGCCGGCCACGTCCGGGCCCGGGGCCGCCAGCAGCAGGGCCGTGGCGCCGGCGGAGGCACCGAGCGCGTCGGCCGCTGCGCTCCCGCTGCCAACCACGCCCGGGGCGGCGGCCAGGCCGACGGCCACGCCGGCGGCGGGCCCGCCCGGGACGGTGCCCGTCGCGCCACTCGCCAGGGCGGCCGCGCCGGCGACGACCGCACCGCTTGCCCGCCCGAACCACGGCGCCTGCCGCGGCACGATCACCTGCTGGATCCACGCCGCCAGCTGCTCGGCCGGCATGGGCTTGGCGAACAGGTAGCCCTGCATCAACGAGCAGCCCATGGTGCGCAGCAGCTCGGCCTGGCGCAGGTTCTCCACGCCCTCGGCGATCACCTGCAGCTTCAGCGGCCCGGCCAGCGCGATGATGGCGTTGACCACGGCCTTCATCTGCGGCGTCACGCCCAGGTCGCGCACGAAGCCGCGGTCGATCTTCAGCTCGGCGATGGGCAGCGAGGCCAGGTAGGCCAGCGACGAGTAGCCCGTGCCGAAGTCGTCGATGGAGATGCGCACGCCGATCTCGGTGAGGCGGTGCAGCGAGGGGATCACGCGCTGCAGGTCCTCCATCAGGCCCGTCTCGGTGATCTCCAGCTGCAGCATGTGGTGCGGGATGCCTTCCTCCCGCGCCGCGCCCGTGATGCGGTCGATGAGGTCGGTGCGCTCGAACATGCGCACGGGCATGTTCACGGCGATGGACTGGTCGAAGCCGAACTCGTCCATCCAGCGGCGCGCCTGCCGCGCGGCCTCGCGCAGCGCCCACTCGCTCATGGGCACGATCAGGTTGGTTTCCTCGGCCAGCGGGATGAAATCCGCCGGCTGGATCAGCATGTCGCCGCGCTTCCAGCGCATCAGCGCTTCCACGCCCATGAAGCGGCCGGTGGCCAGGTCCACCTTGGGCTGGTAGTACAGCACCAGCTCGTCGCGCTCGATGGCCTTGTGCAGCGCGCTTTCCAGCTGCAGTTTCTCGCGCCCGCGGCTGGCCAGCTTGGGCGTGTAGGCCATGGCGTCGTTGCGGCCGGCGGACTTGACCGCGTACATGGCCACGTCGGAATTGCGCAGCAGGTCGGCCACCGTGTCGCCGTCGCGCGGGAACAGCGCGATGCCCACCGACGCGGTGGCGAAGCAATCCTGGCCCGCCACCACCACGGGTTCGCGCAGGGCATCCAGGATGCGCTGCGCCACCCGCTGGGCGTCGGCCTCGTCCACCACCTCGGGCAGCAGGGCCACGAACTCGTCGCCGCCCAGGCGGCCCACGGCCTCCAGGTTGCGGTGGGCGCGCGCGCCCACGGCCTCGATCACGCTGTCGCTGTTCTGCTCGCAGTGGCGCACGCAGCCGCGCAGGCGGAAGGCCACCTCCATCAGCAGCTCGTCGCCGGCGGCGTGGCCGAGGGTGTCGTTGATGTTCTTGAAGCGATCCAGGTCGATCAGCAGCAGCGCCACCTGGTGGCCCTGGCGGCGGCCGTAATCGAGTGCCTTCTCGGCGCGCATGATCAGCTGCCGGCGGTTGGGCAGGTTGGTGAGCGCGTCGTAGTTGGCCAGGTGGCGGATGCGGTCTTCGGCGATGCGGCGATCGGTGACGTCCTGCACGATGCCGGTGTACGCGCAGCAGTGGCCATGCTCGTCGAACTCGGGCTCGGCCTCCACGTGGATGATGCGGAAGCGGCCGTCCGGCAGCGTCATCGGCACGTCGGTGGCGATGACCGAGACCTGGTACAGGATCTGCCGCGCCAGGCGCAGCAGGGGCTGGCGGTCGGTGGGCGCGATCATGCGCAGCATGTCGCGCAGAGACACCGTGTCGTCGGGGCCGTAGCCGAACACCCGCAGGCCTTCCTCCGACAGCTCCAGGCCGTGGATGAAGCTGCGGTTGGCGTCCTGCCACCAGTCGAAGCTGCCCATGCGCGCCAGGTCCTGCGCGCGGGCTAGCTTGGCCTTGCTGCGTTCCAGTTCCTGGCGGTCGCGGGAGTTGCGCAGCAGGTGGCGCAGGCGGCCGGCCAGCAGGCTCCACTGCGTGGCCTTGACGAAGAAATCGGTGGCGCCGGCCTGGTAGGCGCGGTTGATGGACGCGTCGTCGTCCAGGCCGGTGAGCATCAGCACGGGCACGTTGTCGAAGCCCGGCATGCTGCGCAGGCGCACGCAAGTCTCGAAGCCATCGAGGCCCGGCATGATGGCGTCCAGCACCACCACGTCGGGCGTCCAGGTGGCCAGGCGGGCCAGGGCCTCCTCGCCGCTGGCGGCCTGCGTGAGGTCGAAGCCGCGGTCGGTGAGCGCGGCCGCCGTGAGCATCAGGTTGACCTCGTCGTCGTCGACGAGCAGCACCGTCGGGCGGCGGTCGATGGCGTCACCGCCGGAGCCTGGGTGGAGGGTCATGGGCCGGTGGCCTCCTCCGCGCGCAGGGCCGTGGCCACGGCCTGGCCCACGCGCGCCACCTCGGCGTCGAAGCGCTGCAGCGCCTGCGCGGCCTGGGCGGTGTCGCCCTCGCGCACGTGGCGCTCGATCTCGCCGCAGATGGCCGACAGCGCCAGCGCGCCGATGCTGGCGGACGAGGACTTGAGGGTGTGGGCGACGCGGGACACCTGGTCCCAGGCGCTGGCGGCGCGCGCGGTGCCGAGCTGCTCGAGCAGGCGGCCGAGCGAGCCCTGGTAGGTGCTCAGCACGCGGTGCACCAGCCGCGCCTGGCCGCCGGGGTCGAGCGCGCGCAGGTCGGCGAGGCTCGCCGCGGCGAGCACGGCGGGGGCCGCTTCGCCGGCGCCTCCCGGGGCCGGGTCGTGCAAGTTCCTGTAGTCAGCCATGCGGTCCTGTGATGCGGGCACCCGCTTCGTCCTTCGCTGGCGGCGGGATGCTTCCACCCGTAATGTAAGCATGTCGCCGACCTGCCAGGGCGTCAAGGCGAAAAAGGGCGGGCATCCCGTCGCGGAATCCACGCCCGGACGATGTGCGGGCAGGGCGGATGCCCACGCGGTGTGGCGCGCGCGCGCCGCCCCGCCCGCCCGGGGGCCGGCGCGCGGCCACGTCCTTACAATCGTTCGCATGTGCCCTGGACACCCCGCGTGACGCCGCCGTCGGCCCTGCTCGTGTTGCTCGGCTTCGGCGCCGTCTGCGCCGTGGCGGGGGCCCTGTGGGCCCTGCGCCGGCGCGACCTGGCGCTGCGGGACGCCCTGCAGGAGCGCGAGCGCCTGCTGGCGCTGGCGGACACCTGGCTGTGGCAGACCGACGCGTCGCACGCATTGCGCGGTTGGCGCCCGCCGGCGCGACGCCCCGAAGGCTGGGCGCAGGCGCCCGCGCTGGGAGGGCCGTTGTGGGGGTTGCTGCAGGACGCGCCGGAAGACGCGCGCCCGGCGACGGACGTGCCCTCGGCGACGGACGCTGCCTTGGCGGCGGATGCGTCCTCCCCGGCCGATGCGCTGCGCCGCCAGATGCAGGCGCACGCGCCGCTGGCCGAGCAGCGCGTGGTGATGGCGGTGGGCGGCGCGCCGCGCGCCTGGATGCTGCGCGGGCTGCCGCGGATGGATGCGGCGGGACACTTCCAGGGGTATCAGGGCAGTGCCCGGCCCGTGGAGGGGGAGGGCCTCGCGGGTGCAGGCGCGGGTGCCGGCGGAGGTGCCGGCCCAGGTGCCACCCTCCTGCCGGCCGCGGCCTCGGCCATGGCGCCGTCGTCGCCGCCCGGGACGGCCGGCGCCCCGCCCTCCCCCGACTCGGTCGCCGGCGAATCCGCGGCCGACCACGAATCCTTCATCTATTCCGTCTCCCACGACCTGCGGGCGCCGATCCGCGTGGTGGAGGGCTTCGCGCGCATCCTCAAGGAGGACTACGGGCGCGCGCTGGACCGCATCGGCAACGACCACACCGAGCGCATCCTGGCCGCGGCCGCGCGGATGAACAGCATGATCGACGCGCTGCTGGCGCTGTCGCGGCTGCAATCCCAGCCGCTGAAGCGCCAGCCGGTGGACATGTCGCAGCTGGCCACCTGGATCGTCGAGGACCTGCGGCGCGAGACGCCGGACCGGCAGACCGAGGTGTCGATCGAGCCCGGGCTGGTGATCCAGGGCGACCCGACGCTGATCCGCAACGCGGTGGAGAACCTGATCGGCAACGCCTGGAAGTATTCCGGCCGCAACCCGCAGGCGCGCATCGCGATGCGGCGCGAGCTGCGCGACGGGCAGGCCGTCTACGTGGTGGAAGACAACGGCGCGGGCTTCGACATGCGGTTCGCCGACCGCCTCTTCGGCGTGTTCCAGCGGCTGCACAGCGCCAAGGATTTCACGGGCACGGGGGTGGGGCTGGCGTCCGTGCGGCGCATCCTGCGGCGGCACGGGGGGGACATCTGGGCGGAGAGCGAAGTGGGCAAGGGGGCGCGCTTCTACTTCACGGTTCCCTGAGCCTAGCTACCCGGCCGCGCCAGCAGCTCCACCGCATCCAGCAACCGCTCCGCCTGCGCCCGCGGCGTCAGGCCGTCGTTCGAGGCCATGCGGTTCAGCCGGTCCAGCGCCTCGCGGCGCGAGAGCGAATAGCGGTGCATCAGCACGCCCACGGCCACGGGCACGGCGTCGGCCAGCGGGTCCTGCGCGTCATGGGCCGTGGCGACGGCGGCCGCGGCCGGGGACAGCGCCGCGGAGGGCGCCGCGGGCACGGCCGGGGACGGCGAATCCGGCACGCCGCTGGCCGGGCCGAGCGGCGGCGCGGCACCGGGCGCGGCGGCGGCGGCGCGCGCACGCACGTTGGCCAGCGCGGCCTCCACGGTCGGCACGATCTGCGCGATGTCCAGCGGCTTGACCAGGTAGGCCACCGCGCCCAGGGCCTTGACCTGCGCCACGGTGGCGTCGTCGGAGAAGGCCGAGAGGAACATGAACGGGGTCTGCAGCGATTCGCGCAGGTAGGCGGCCACGTCGAAGCCGCTCATGCCTTCCATGCGGATGTCCAGCAACGCCAGGTCGGGGCGGTGCTGGCGGGCCAGCAGGATGGCGTCGTCGCCGTTGTCGGCGTCGATGATCTCGTAGCCCGCCTTGGCCAGGCCGTGCGTGACGGTGGCCAGCACCAGCCGGTCGTCGTCCACCACGAGGATCTTGCCCTTGGAGCTCATGCGTGCATTGTCTCCGATGCGTGCGCGGCGCGCTGCCCGTGTCAGCCCGCGGTCAGAGCGGCTCCAGCAGCGTCACCGCCGGCGGCTCCAGCAGCAGGCGTGCCACCACCGAGGCGCCCTCGGGCAGCGCATCGCCCGGCTCCAGCGACAGCCGCGCGCCCTTGCGCGGCAGCAGCGACCGCACCAGGCCCAGGCCCGACACGCCCGCCGGCACGCGTGCCAGGCTGAAGCCATCCACCAGCCGGCCCACGTTGGCGATGCTGATCGCCACGGACGACTCGGCGCAATCCACGCGGCAGCGGATGGGATGGGGTTCCGAGGCCGACGGCGCGCTGTGCTTGATGGCGTTGGTGAACAGCTCGTTCACCGTGAGCGCGATGGGGATGGAATCGGCCTCCGACAGCGCGAAGCGGTGCGGCGCGGGGCCGGTGACCTCGACCAGGATGGTGCGGCCGAACATGCGCTGCACGGAGCTGGCGATGGCTTCCACCACGCCCCGCACGCGCATCGGCCCCGTGACGCCCACCTGCAGCCCGTGCACCTGCGCGATGGCGTGCACCTGGCCCACGGCCTCGGCAATGGCGTGCGCCGCCTCCGGATGCCGCGACGCGCTCTGCTGCAGCAGGCCCGCCACGCCCTGCAGGTTGTTCTTGATGCGGTGGTGCACTTCCTTGATCAGCATCTCGCGCTGCGCGATGGCGGCGGCCAGGCGGGCCTCGTCCGCGGCGCGCTGCGCGGTGACGTCGCTGGCCACCAGCAGCAGCTGGTCGGCGGCGTCGGCGGTGGCGCGCAGCGAGACGATGCGGATGTCCCACACGCGCGGCGTGCCGTCGGCATCGGAGCGCCGCAGCTCGCGCTGCACGCCCTCGGGCGACACCTGCGCGCGGTGCAGGTCGGCGGCCAGCTTGGCGCCCTCGGGCCCCGGCAGCCACTGCGAGGGAACGCGGCCCACGATCTCCGTCATCGGCCGGCCCGCGAACGTGGCAGCCGTCTGGTTGAGCTGCAGCACCTGGTGCGTCATGGCGTCGAAGAGGGCGATGGCCAGCGGCGCGGTCTCGATGATGCGCTGCAGGCTGGCGCGTGCCTGCAGGATGCTGACCTCGGCCTGGCGGCGGCGCTCGATGTCCAGCAGCGCGTACGTCAGCTCGCGGCGGGCCGTGTCCTGGCCGGTGACTACCACGTTGCCCACCACCCAGAACGTGCGGCCGTCGCGCCCGCGCAGGCGGCATTCGAACGTCTCGGCCTGCCCCTCCTCCAGCGTGTCGCCGTAGTCGGTGCGGCGCAGGGGATGGTCCAGTTCGTCGGTGGCGACGACCGCGATGGGCGCGCCGATGAAGTCGGCCAGCTCGCCGCCGAACATGCGGCGCGCGGAGCGGTTCATCCACGCGATGCCGCGCGCGCCCACGGTGACGATGCCCACCAGCACCGAGTCCAGCACGGCGCGCGTGCTGTCGGCCTGCAGGCGCATCTCCTCGAGCAGGTCGGCGCTGCGGCGGCGGGCCACCTCCTCCTCCGTGACGTCCACGGTGACCACGCTGAAGGCCGCGCGCTGGCCGCCCAGCTCCGCGGGCTCCACGCGCGTCATCAGCCAGCGCCGGCCGCTGTCCTTGTGGCGCACGGCGTAGCGCACCTCGATGCGCGTGCGGGCGCGCAGCGCGGCCTGCAGGCGCTCGTAGTCGGCCATCGACTCGGGCTCCACCAGGTCGCGGCCGACGGCCATGAGGTGGCCGTCCACCGGTGGCGCCGGGGCCGCGTCGCCCGCCACCGGAGGCCGGTCCCGGCGCGCCACCGAGCTCACCCAGCCGCGCGCGGCGTCCCAGGTGGCCACGCCCAGGCCGGCGGTGCCCATCAGCGCATCGATCTCCACGCGCGCGATGTCGCGCTCGTCCTCGACGCGGCGGTCCTCGAACAGCGCCAGCCAGCGCGCCGGCGCCGCGCCGGCGTGGCGCGCGCCCGCGGTGGCGGGCAGGCCGCGCACGCGCACACGCAGCCGCAGGGGCTCGCCCTGGGCGTCGGCCAGCCAGCCGTCGCGCGTGGCGCTGGCGCCCACCGCGGGCAGCTCGCCGGGCCAGCCCAGCAGGGCCTGCAGGCCGGGGTGCGTCTCGCGCAGGTGCGTGGGCAGCGGGCCCAGCAGGCGCGAGAGCAGGCCGTTCTGCTTCAACACGTGCCCCAGGTCGTCGAACACCAGCTGCCCCAGGGGCGCCAGGTCGGCCCAGGCCTGCAGCTCGGCCCGCAGGTCGTCCACCAGCGCGGTGCCGGCGGGCGCGGCGCCGGAGCCGGGCACGGGGCTGCGGGGCAGCACCGGCGGCCGGGGCTTCGGGGGCGGCGGGGGGGTCGTCATGGGGCTCGGACCAGTGTAGCGGGCGGGGATCGGGCCGCGTCGCGGGCCGGATACCCGGCCGGGTGTCCCCAGAACGCAACTAGGGCCCCAGGAAATGCGCCCCGTCCCGTTGACGCGCGCCCGCCGCGAGGCAGAGACTGCCCGCGGGGCCTCGCCTACCCGGTGCCGGCCCCGCACCCGGAGGACCTTCGCCATGAACCAGGCCACCCTCACCCGCCTCGCCGCCGCGCTCACCCTGCTGGCCGCGCTGGGCGCCGTCGCGATGTTCGGAGGCTGCGCCGCCGGGGCCGCCGGCACCGCCAGCATCGCCAGCACCGCCAGCACCTTCGACATGGCCGCGCTCGCCAAGCCGTCGTCCTGACGAGACAGTGTCACGAGAAGTAAGGCGATCCGTGCAGCCATTCTCGAAATGCGAAGCCGAAGGGGCATCCGTCCCCCCTAGACTTCCTGCTTTACACCTTTCGCAGGATCCGGGATGGGCCTCCACCTCCGACGCGGCACGGCAATCGCCGCTGCCCTCACCTTCGCCACCACGGCCACCTGGGCCTCCGAGGACTACGACCTGCGCTACGCCCCGGGCGTGGGCGGCGCCGACATGTCGGCCCCCTTCGAGGGCGGCTGGGTGTTCCAGTCCCCGGTGCTGGCCTACAGCGGCCACGTCACCGCCCGCACGGGCCTGAACACCGACCTCACGCCGTACCTGCTGGATGGCGTCACCGCCACCACGTCGGCCACGGTGCGCACGCAGATCGACGTGCAGGGCCTGCTGCCGCGGCTCAGCTACATGAGCCAGGCCAAGTTCCTGGGCGCCCAGATGGGCGCCTCGGTGCTGGTGCCGATCGTGCACAAGAAGGCCAGCGTCACCGTGTCGGGCATCTCCACCGCCTACTCGCCGGACGTGCCGGGGGCCATCGCGGCGCAGCTCGGCCCGATCTTCGACGCGCGCACGCAGCAGCTGGCGCAGGAGAACTCCAACGAGCGCAGCGGCCTGGGCGACATGGAAGTGTCCGGCCTGCTGCGCTGGTCGTCCGACGCCACGCAGGTGATGGTGGTGGGCACGGTCGTGGCGCCCACGGGCCAGTACGACGCGCGCCGCCCGGTCAACCCGGGCGCCGGCAACTTCTGGACGTTCCGCCCGTCGGTGCAGTACAGCTACATCGGCGACGGCTGGGACATCGGCGCGCGCGTGGCCTACTCCATCAACACGCGCAATGCCGACACGCACTACAAGACCGGCAACTACATGAACATCGACGTGTCGGCGCTGAAGAGCCTGAGCGACGCGTGGCGCTTCGGTGCCGCGGGCTATGCGCTGGGCCAGTTCTCGCGCGACGACGTCAGCGAGGCGCCCACCGACCAGGCGGAGCAGGCCCGCCAGGCCGTCACCGTGAACCGGCGTGCCGGCAAGCTGGGCCTGGGCCCCGAAGTGGCCTACATCCAGGGCGCTGGCGAGTTCCTGCTGGAGGCGCGCCTGATCCGCGAGTTCGCGGCCACCAACGCGCCGGAAGGCTGGTCGGCCTGGGTGAACTTCTCGAAGCCCTTCTGAGGCCAGGAAGCTGCTGCGCCTGAGCGGCAGCAGCTCGTGATGCCGACTGGAGGGCTCGGCGGCGCCAGCCGCCCAGCCCTCTAGCCCGCCGTGAGCGAGCGGGCGTGCACCAGCGACGTCACCAACGCCCGGTTGACCTGGCCGATGCTGAGCATCAGCTTCTCGGCGCATTCGCGGATGTCGTACTGCGACTCCATCTCGATCGCCTGTGCCAGCGCCAGGAACGGGGCGCACGGGCCCTCGTCGTCCACCAGCGCCTGCTGCACCGACGCGGGCACGGGGATCGTCTTCAGCAGCTTGTCGAAGGGCTGCTGCAGCATGCGGTCCAGCAGCGAGAAGACGCCGCAGATGAACAGCTCGTTGCGCAGCGTGTCGTCGCCCGACGGGCGGCCGATCTCCTCCATCAGCAGGCCGCGGCGGACGGCCATGAACATCAGCGGCTTGATGTCCGGATCGTCGATGGCGCTGGTGACCAGCAGGGCCAGCCAGCGCTTCAGGCGCTGGTAGCCGAGGATCATCAGGGCGTGGCGGAAGGACGAGATCTCCACCGACAGGCCGAAGCCCGGCGAGTTGATGTAGCGCATCAGGCGGAAGGCGAGCGACGGGTCGTTGCGCACCACGGCCTCGAGCTTGTCGGCGGGCTCCTCGCGGTCCACCTTCTGCATCAGGTCCACCACCGTCTGCACGCCGGCGGGCACGTTCTTCTGCTTGGCGTCGGCGCCGGGCGGGTGGCCCAGCGGCCAGCCGATGGCGCCCCAGGCGCCAGCCTTGATGGCCGCGCCGGCCTCGGCGGCGTCGCGCGCGTGGTGCACGAGGCGACCCATCGGCTTGCCGTCGACGCCCGCGGGCAGCGGCGTGGCCGCCTGCGCGGCGTCCACGGCGGCGTAGCGGAACAGCGCGCGCTGCTCGGGCGGGAGCGACGCGGGCGAGCCCTGCAGCACCAGCGTGCGGCCGGCCGCCACGGCGGCGCCCAGCGAGGCCACGAGCGCGGGGTTGGCCAGCAGGAAGGCGGGCACCTCGAGCCACACGTTGGCGGCCGGCAGGGCCGCGGCGATGGCGGCCACGCCCTGCTCGTCCGGCACGTTCAGCAGCATCGGGCCCGAGGCCTCTGGCCAGAACTCGCCCAGCAGCGCCACCAGCCCGGCGGCATCGGGGGCCTGGCCCGGACGCTGCGGGAACACGGTCAGCCGCGAGGCCACCGGCGCGCGCTTGGCGTCGAAGAGGGCGCCGGCGGCGAGCATCACCTGGTCGAGCACGGGAAGGTCGAGGTTCATGGAGGTGAGGGAGTTTGTTGTGGGTGGTCGTGGTGGCGGGTGTCGAGAGGTCGCGCGCGGCCCGCCCGTGTCATGCGTTCAGGTACTGCAGCAACGACATCTTCTGCACGGTGCCGTAACTTTGCAATGCGGCCTGGTAACCAGTCTGCTTGGCCTGGAAGGCGGACAGGGCGGAAACCATGTCGAGGTCCTCGGCATTGGACTGCGAGGTCTGGCCCCACAGCTTGGTGGCGTCCAGGCGCCCCTGCACGCCGTCCAGCTGCGTGAGCGTCTGGCCCGCGAAGCTGCGCGCGGACTGCAGGCCGCTGGCGGCCTGGTCGATGTCGCGCAGGCCCGACTGCACGGCCTGCGTCACCTGGGATTCGCTCATCACGCCAGAGCCGGGCGGCGGGTTCAGCGCGCGGGCGATGGTGTCCAGCGTGTCGAACACCGACTGGGTGGGCGTGGACTTGGTGATCTCGAACTGGTCGCCGTCGGCGGGCGCGCCGCTGATGGCGAACGACATGCCGTCCACCTGGATCGGCTGGCCGCTGGTGTAGGCGACGTTGCTGGCCGCGGTGGCCACGCCGTCCTTCAGGATGGAGTACGTGGTGGCGCCGCCGGCGGTGCTGAACTGCACCGAGTAGTCGGCGCCGGTGATGGCGGACGGGTTGGTGACGCTGCCCGCGTCGATCCAGGCCGTCTTGGAGGTGAGGTTGTTGGTCTGGAACACGCCGTTGCCGCTGTTGGCGTGCAGCCAGGTGTTGCCGCCGTCCAGCGTCAGGGGCAGCGGCTCGTCGGTGGCCACGCTGACCGAGCCGCCCACGCCGGTGAACTGCACGCCATTGCTGACGCGGCCGTTGGCGGACACGCTGGGCGGGCCGTCCAGGAACGGCGCGGCGCCGGAGCCCTGGCCGGAGAACACGTAGCCGCCTTCCCCGTTGGAGCGGTTGGCCACGGCCAGCAGCTGCGTGCGGATGGCGGCGATCTGCTTGCCCACGTCGGCGCGCTCGGCCGCCGTGTAGCTGGCGTCACCCGCCGCCACCACCAGCTCGCGCGCCTGCTGCATCAGCTCGCCCGCGTCGCCCAGCGCGGACTCCGTGAGCGTCATGGAGTTGCGGCTGGCGTCGACGGCGCGCGTGGTGGCGTCCGTGCGCGCGATGAGCGCGCGGGCGCGTTCCGCGCGCGCGGCCGCGGTGGGATCGTCGCTGGCGTGGTTGACGCGCTTGCCGCTGGTGAGCTGCTCCTGCGCGTTGGTCAGGTCCTCCTGCCGCTGCATCAGGTTGGCGATGGCCGCGTCGTAGGCGCTGCTGGTGGAGATGCGGTCCATGGTCGTGTCCTTTCAGTCGTCCGGGCTCAGGAGCCCGACAGCTGCAGCATGGTCTGGAAGATCGATTGCGCCACCTGCAGAACCTTGGCGGCCGCCTGGTAGCCCTGCTGGAACTGGATCAGCCGCGCGGCTTCCTCGTCTATGTTCACGCCCGACTTGGCGTTGACGGCATCCTCGGCGTTGGTGGCGGCGGCCGTGGAGATGGTGCTGGCGACCGTGGCCGTCTGCACGCGCACGCCCACGTCGGCGATGGCCGAGGCGTAGGCGTCGGTGACGGTGTTGCCGGGGCGCATGCTGCCATCCAGCTGCTGCTGGCGGCCCACGAACGTCTCGTCGCGCAGGGATACGAAGGCCAGCGCGTTGCCGTTGTTGGTCTCGGGGTGCGCGGTGGGGTCGATGGAGATCGTGTCGCCGCTGGCGGGCACGCCCGTGAGCTGCAGCTGCTGGCCGTTGATCGAGATGGGCTGGCCCGCGGTCCACGTGCCGGTGCCGCTGCTGACGACGTTGCCGGAGCTGTCGGTGAGCGACCAGTTGTAGTCGCCGGTGCCGGAGGTGAACTGGATGGCGCCGGTGAGCGTCGGGTCGTTCGTGCCGTCCACCACGTCCAGGCTCTGCACCGCGGCGGTGCCCGTGTTGGAGACGCCCATCGTCGCCGTCATCGGCGCGGCGCCGGCGATGCCCTTGGGGTCGTCCAGCGCGCGCGTCATGCCGTTGGCGGCACGGGTGACGGGCTGCAGCAGGAACTTGTCCGAGCTGAGCGGCGCGGCGCCCGAGAGCTGGAAGCGGAAGCCGTCCATGCTGTCGCCCAGCGCGGCGCCGTCGGCCAGGCGCGTGTAGCTGAAGCCGCCGGTGGCGGCGGGGTCGGGCGTCGCGCTGAACTGCACGCCGTCCGAGTTGCGCGTGATCAGGAAGCCGCCGTTGCCGCTGGGGTCGGACTTCATCGCGTAGTCGCTCGCCTGCAGCTGGCTGCCGTCCACCACCTGGATGGAGGCGGTGGTGGCATAGCCGCCGGCGGCGTCGCGGGCGTTGGTGGTGGCGGGCACCGCGCGCGGCGCGCCGAGCGAGAAGATGGGCGCGCCGCTGCCGGCGGGCGAGCGCATGTCCACGCCGTAGGCCTGCACCTGGTTGACGCGGTCGGCGAACGCCGCGGCCATCTGGCCCAGGTTGTTGCGGGCGTCCACCAGGTCGTCGTTCTGGAAGCGCAGCAGGCCGGTGATGGAGCCGCCGGCCAGCGACGTCTCGTCCAGCGGGCGCGTGACGCCGCTGTCGACGATGGCGAGCGAGGAGCGGCTGGGATCGTCGACGTTCTGGGTGACCGTCAGCGGCTCGGAACTGGCGCCCAGCACCAGGCGCTGGCCGCCGGCCACGAACACGCCCAGCGAGCCGTCGTCCGCGGCCACGGTGGTGACGTTGACGAAGCCGCTGATCTGCTTGACCAGCTGGTCGCGCTGGTCCAGCAGGTCGTTGGGCTGCTGGCCGTTGCCGCGCATCGCGGCGATCTGGCCGTTGATCACCGCCACCTGCGAGGCCAGCGCGTTGACGCTGGAGACGGAGTTCTTCAGGTCCTGCGTGACGCCGTTCTGCATCGTGTCGAGCGACGCGCCGGCGGTGGAGAAGCGGCTGGCCACCTCGGAGGCGCGCGACAGGATCACCTGGCGGGCCGAGGAGTCGGACGGGTTGTTGGACAGGTCGACGAACGCGTTGAGGAAGTCGCCCATCGCGGCGCCCATGCCGGTGTCGCCGGTGGGGAACACGTTCTCGAGCTGCGAGAGCTGGTCCTTGCGCGTGGCGTCCATCGACGACAGCGAGTTGGCCGCGGCGGCCTGCATCGTCAGGAACTTGTCGCTGGCGCGCTGCACGCTCACCACGTCCACGCCCTTGCCGAAGAAGCCGGCACCCGTGTACTGGCCCTGCGCGGTGGCGAGGTCGACGGTCTGGCGCGAATAGCCCGCGACGTTGGCGTTGGCGATGTTGTGGCCGGTCGTCTGCATCGACGAGTAGTCGGCGAACATCGCGCGCATGCCGATCGACATCAGGGCGGACGAGCTCATGGCGTTGGCCTCCGGGTGCGGTTGCTAGGTGGCGTGCCGGCCGTCAGGCCAAGCCGCGTTGCACCTTCAGCGTGGTGTTGATCATCTTGGCGAGCTTGGTGGCATACGCCGGGTCGGTGGCGTAGCCGGCCTTCTGCAGGCCCTGCGCGAACTGGCGCGCGTCGCCGGCCGAGTTGACGACGCGCGCGTAGCGCGGGCTGTCCTTCATCAGCTGGGCGTAGTCCTTGAACGAGTCGGCGTAGCTGTCGTACGCGCGGAACTTCTGCACCACCTTGTGGGCCACGCCCTTCACGTACTCGGTGGTGGTGGTCTCGGTGACGGCGCCCTTCCAGCTGGCGCCGGCCTTGATGCCGAACAGGTTGTGCGACGTGGTGCCGTCGGGGTTGCGGATCTCGCGCTTGCCCCAGCCCGTCTCGTGCGCGGCCTGCGCGATCATGAACGTGGCCGGGATGCCGGTGGCCTTCTCGGCCGCCTGCGCCGCGTCCTGCTGGTTCGTGATGAACGCGGCGGCGGCCTTCTGCGGCAGCTGCACCTTGCTGTCCGGGTGCGCGATGTCCTGCGCGGCCGGGTTGGCGCTCTCGGTCTTGCTGGGCACCACGTTGAGGCTGCCCACCTGGCGCTCGAGCTGGCGCGCGATCACGTCCGACAGGCCGCCCTTGGCGCCCGCCACCTTGGCGGCGAACTGCGAGTCGAGCATCTCCGTGCCCATCTTCGTGGCCTCGTTGTCCATCATCCCCGAGTTCATCGTGGAGTCGCGCATGCTCTTGAGCAGCTGCTCGGTGAACATCGTCTCGAACTGCTTGGCGGCCTCGCGCACGGCGGACTTCGGGTCCTGCTGCGCCTTCACGCGCAAGTTCTCGAGGCCCCCGGCGAGGTTCAGGTTGGGAGAGGAAACAGCGGTCATGGTCGTGCTCAGATGACTTCTATCTCGGCGTTCAGGGCGCCGGCGCTCTTCATCGCCTGGAGGATGGCCAGCAGGTCCTGCGGCGTGGCGCCCAGCGCGTTCAGGGCCTTCACCACCTCGGCGAGCTTGGTGCCGGCCGGCATCTGCACCAGCGATCCGGGCTGCTGCGAGATGGCGATGTCGGTCTTCTCCGTGACCACCGTCTGCCCATTGGAGTTGGGCGCGGGCTGGCTCACCTGCGGGTTCGAGTTGATGGTGACGGACAGGCTGCCGTGCGCCACCGCGCAAGGCATCAGCGTCACCGCCTGGTTCATCACGATGGAGCCGGTGCGGGCGTTGAGCACCACGCGCGCGGCGGGCGTCTGCAGCGCGATGTCCAGGTTCTCGATGTCGGCCAGGAAGTTGACGCGGGCGTCGCCGTCGGCGGGCGCCTTGACCTTGATCACGCGGCCGTCAAGCGCGCGGGCCGTGCCCTCGCCCTTGGCGGCGTTGATGGCCTGCGCCACGGCGCGGGCGGTGGCGAAGTCGGACGAGCTGAGGTCCAGCTGCAGCGAATCGCCCTGCTGCAGCGGCGTGGGCACCGAGCGCTCCACCGTGGCGCCTTCCGGGATGCGCCCGGCGCTGAGGTGGTTGATGGTCACCTTCGAACCGCCCGCGGCGGCGCCGGCGCCGCCCACGATCAGGTTTCCCTGCGCGATGGCGTAGATGTTGCCGTCCGCGCCCTTCAGCGGCGTGGCCACCAGCGTGCCGCCGCGCAGGCTCTTGGCGTTGCCCACCGACGAGACGTTGACGTCGATGGCCTGGCCCGGCTGCGAGAAGGCCGGCAACTGCGCCGTCACCAGCACCGCGGCCACGTTCTTCAGCTGCATCTGCGTGCCGGGCGGCACGCTCACGCCCAGCTGCTGCAGCATCGACTGCAGGCCCTGCGAGGTGAACGGGGCCTGCGCGGTCTGGTCGCCGGTGCCGTCCAGGCCCACCACCAGGCCGTAGCCGATCAACTGGTTGGAGCGCACGCCCTGCACGGCCGCCACTTCCTTCAGGCGGACGGCGTGCGCGGCCGGCGTGGCGGCCAGCAGCACCAGCGCGACGAGCGACGAGAGGGCCGCGCACAGCAGCGTGCCGGCGCGGCGCGCCAGCAGCGTCGCGGCGGGCGACATGAGGATCGGGGTGAGGAGCGACAGCATGGGCGGGACCGCGATCAGATGGGCATCAGGTTCAGGAAGAAGCGAGAGAGCCAGCCCATCGCCTGCGCGTCGGCGGCAGCCCCCTTGCCGCTCTGCTGGATGCGCACGTTGGCGATCTGCGTGCTGTTGACGCTGTTGCCCGGCAGGATCGTGTGCGGGTCCACCTGGCCGGTGAACTGCAGGATGTCGACGTTCTGGTTGACGCCGATCTGCTTCTCGCCGCGGATCATCAGGTGGCCGTTGGGCAGCACCTGGATGACGGTCGCGGTGATGACGCCGCTGAAGTCGTTGCTGTTCTGCGTGGAGCCCTGCCCCGACGACTTGTTGTCGCTGGCGCCGCCCACGCCCAGCTTGCCCAGGAAACCGGCCTTGACGAACGGCACGCCCGTGACGCTGCCGGAGATCGAGCCCGACTTGTCGATGGACGTGGTGGCGCTCTGGGTGGCCGACAGCTTCTCGGCGATGTTGATGGTGAGGATGTCGCCCACCAGGCGCGCGCGGTGGTCCTCCAGCAGCGGCCGGTACTGCACCGACTGGAAGATGGCGCCGTTGTTGGCGGGCTGGTAGGCGTCGGCCTGTGCCACGTTGGCGGCCACCATCTGCTGCGGCGACACCTGCGGCACCGGGTACAGCGTCGAGTTCAGGCGGTCGACGGTGGAGCAGGCGGCGAGCAGGGACGCGAGGGCGGCGAGCGCGGCGGTGGAGGCGAGGCGGAGGGTCAAGGAGGTCACCAGGAATGCAGGACGAGGGGACGTCGGTACGGTGGGGGGTATCTGGCCCGGGCGGGCGATCAGGCCGGCGATCAGAGCTGCGCCAGGCGCTGCAGCATCTGGTCGGAGGTCTGGATGGCCTTGGAGTTCAGCTCGTAGGCGCGCTGCGTGGAGATCATCGACACCAGCTCCTCCACCACGTTGACGTTGCTGGTCTCGACGAAGCCCTGCTGCAGCGTGCCCATGCCGTTCAGGCCGGGGGCGCCGGAGCTGGGCGAGCCGGAGGCGGTGCTCTCGACGTACAGGTTCTGGCCCTTGGGCTCCAGGCCGCCCACGTTGGGGAAGCTGGCCAGCTGCAGCTGGCCCACCGACTTGGCCACGGTGTCGGCGGCGGTCTTGACGCTGACGGTGCCGTCGGCGGCGATGGTGATGCTCTGCGCGCCGGCCGGGATCGTGATGCCCGGCTGGATCAGGTAGCCGTTGTTCGTGACCAGCTGGCCCTGCGCGTCGAGCTTCATCGAGCCGTCGCGCGTGTACGCGGTGGTGCCGTCGGGCATCTGAACCTGCAGGAAGCCGTTGCCGTTGATGGCCACGTCCAGGTTGTTGGACGTCTGCTGGAGCGAGCCCTGCGAGTTGTCGCGGGCGGTGGCCACCGGGCGCACGCCCAGGCCCACCTGCAGGCCCGTGGGCAGCTGCGTCGAATCCGAGCTGGCCGCGCCGGCCTGGCGCAGGTTCTGGTACATCAGGTCCTCGAACACCGCGTGGCTGCGCTTGTAGCCGTTGGTGGCCACGTTGGCGAGGTTGTGCGAGATGGTGTCCAGCTGCAGCTGCTGGGCTTCCATGCCGGTCTTCGAGATCCAGAGTGAGCGGAGCATGACGTCTTTCCCGAGAGGGGGGTGTGACGGTCATCATCCCTGGAACTTGAGGGGGGCAACCCCATGAAAAAGAGCCCCTTGGTGGGGCTCTTCTCAGCTGGGCGACAGGTGGGGTCTGGCGTTGCCCTTTGCGCCCTCCCGGGCGCGGGGGGCGACGCCTGACCTCGTTGGAAGCGCCGCCGGGCGGGGACAGGCATCGCCGCCCGCCCTCGCTGCGCGAGGTCAAACGGCCATGCCAGCCCCCTCAGCTCTCGCTCAACAGCTTGGACGCCTGCTGGTCCTGCTTCTCGGCCGTGGACAGCAGCTTCATCTGGTGCTCGAACTGGCGCGCGGCGGCGATCATGCCGACCATCGTCTCGACGGGGCTCACGTTGGAGCCCTCCAGCGCGCCGTCCTGCACCTGCGCCTTGGGGTCGGCGGGCAGGTCCTGGCCGTCCGCGGTGCGGAACAGGCCGTCGGTGCCGCGCGTGAGCGGGGCCTCGGGCGTCACCAGCTTGAGCTTGCCGATGGGGGTGGGCTTGCCGGTGCCGGTGCGGGCGCTGATGGTGCCGTCGGTGCCCACCAGCACTTCGGCGTTGGGCGGCACGGTGATCGGGCCGCCGTCGCCGTTGACGGGCAGGCCCGAGCGGGTGACCAGCAGGCCTTCGGAGTTGACGTCCAGCGCGCCGGCGCGCGTGTAGGCCTCGGTGCCGTCCAGCGCCTGCACGCCCAGCCAGGCGTTGCCCTTCATCGCGACGTCCAGGTTGCGGCCCGTGTTGGCCACGGCGCCCTGCTCGCCGTTGTAGCCGGGCGTCGTCTCGAGCGCGTACACGCGCGTGGACGCGCCGTCCCCGCGCACGGGCACCGCGCGGAACGCGCTCAGCTCGGCGCGGAAGCCGTTGGTGGAGACGTTGGCCAGGTTGTTCGCGAGCGTGTCCTGGCGCTGCAGCGCGGCCTTCGCGCCGGCCATCGACAGGTAGATCATGCGGTCCACGGCGCGTCTCCTTCAGGGGGTCAGTGCAACGACTCGGCGCTCAGCGCAGATTCACCAGCGTCTGCATCGCCTGGTCCTGCGTCTTGATCGTCTGCGCGTTGGCCTGGTAGTCGCGCTGCGCCGTGATCATCGACACCAGCTCGGCCGTCAGGTCGACGTTGGATTCCTCGAGCGAGCCGGACTGCATGGAGCCCATGTTGCCGTCGCCGGACGTGCCGTACACCGGGTCGCCGGCGGCGTAGGTGCCGCGCCAGGCGTTGCCGCCGATGGCCTGCAGGCCCTGCGGGTTGCGGAACTCGGCCAGTTCCACCTGGCCCGCGGCCTTCGACTGGCCGTTGGAATAGCTGGCGATCAACCGGCCCGTGTCGTCCACGGACACGCCGGTCATCTGGCCGGCGGTGTAGCCGTCCTGCACCATGTTGGTCACGCCGAAGTTGGAGCCGAACTCGGTGGTGCCCGTCAGGTCCAGCTGCACGCCCGGGACCGGCAGCACGGTGGCGCCGGCGGTGTTGGTGGTGGCGGGGATGTCGAACGAGATCTTGCCGGTGGGCGACACGATGGCGCTGCCATCGGCCGCGAACTGCAGCTGCGCGATGGGCGTCGGGTTGGTGTTGTCGCCGCCGATGGAGGTGCCGTTGGCCGTGGCGTAGACGTTCCAGTTGTCGTCCGCCGACTTCTGGTAGTAGTACGTGACGGCGATGTCCTGGCCCTTGGCGTCGTACATCGTCACGCTGGTGGCGTTGTTGTACGTCGTGTTGTCGCTGAAGTCGATCTGCGCGCCGCTGGTGGGCAGCGTCACCTTGTCGCGCGAATCCAGGTTGAACTGCATGTTCACCGTGGACGTGGCGTGCGGGTTGATGCCGCCCGTGGGCAGCTGCAGCGGCGAGGCCTTGCCCTGGATGACGTTGCCCAGCGCGTCGGCGGGGTAGCCCAGCAGCTTGCTGCCCTGGTCGTTGACGATGTAGCCGCTGCGGTCCACCTTGAACTGCCCGTTGCGCGTGTAGTCGGTCTGGTTGGACGCGTCGCGCACCTGGAAGAAGCCGTTGCCGTTGATGGCCAGGTCCAGCGCGTTGCCGGTGGACGTGATGTTGCCCTGCGTGAACTGCTGCGCCACCTTGGCCACGGCCACGCCGATGCCCACGTCGCTGGTGCCGCCGCCGTTCAGCGCGGACGCGTACAGGTCGGCGAACTCGGCGCGCGAGGACTTGGCGCCGTAGGTGCCCGAGTTGGCCACGTTGTTGCCGATGACCTCGAGGTTCTTGGAGGCGGCGTTGAGGCCGGACAGGCCTTGCTGGAAGCTCATGGGATGTCTCCGGGGAAGGTTCGAGGGATCGGTGTCAGATGAATGCCCAGACGGCGTCGTAGGAGACGCGGGAGCCGTTGTCGAGCTCGAGGGCGAGCTGGCCGTTGAGGTTGCTCACGGCGCTGATCTTGTTGTAGCTGAGCGGCATGTTGTCGATGGCCGTGGTGCCCGCCACGGACGTCACCTTGAACGTCAGGCTCTGGCCCTGGTACTGCGACGGCACCGCGTAGCTGAAGTCGTGGCGGCCCGCGGCCTGCGCGCCCAGGTCGACCGTGCCCACCGTGGCGCCGGTGGGATCGAGGATGTCCACCTTGACGCTGGTGGCGGCCGACGAGATCTCGAAGCCGCCGGAACCCGCGCCGGTCGCGCCGTCCACGCGCAGGCTGTTGCCCTCCGTGGCCACGGTGTGGCCCACCAGCGCCGCGCCCTGCATGGTCTGCATCTGCACGAACTGGGCGTTGAGCGCGGTGACGGTGCTGTTGAGCGTCTGCACGCCCTGCACGGTGCTGATCTGCGCCATCTGGCTGGTGACCTGCGCGCTGTCCATCGGGTTCAGCGGGTCCTGGTTGGACATCTGCGCGACCAGCAGCTTCAGGAAGCGGTCGGACTGGTCCGACGCCGAGGTGGTGGCGCCCAGGCCGGACGAGGTGCCCGTGCTGCCCGCGGCGGTGCCGCCGTTGAGGGCGGCGAAGGGATCGGTGGGAGTGCCGGCGACGGTGGTCATGGGGGGTGCTCGAGCTCGGGTGGGGGATGCGCGGGGCGGCCGGCGTCAGCCGCCCTGGCCCATCTGCAGCGTCTTCATCATCAGGGTCTTGGCGGTGTTCATGACCTCGATGTTGTTCTGGTAGGAACGCGAGGCCGAGATCATGTTGACCATCTCGTCCACCGCGTTCACGTTGGAATAGGTGACGTAGCCGTCCGCGTCCGCGTTGGGGCTCTTGGGGTCCAGCACGCGGCGGCCCGGGCTCTGGTCCTCGGTCACGTTGCTGACCTTCACGCCCGCCGCGGGGGCGCCGTCGGCGGTGTTCATCAGCACGGTCTGGAACGTGACCTGGCGCGCCTTGAAGGCCTTGCCGTCCGGGCCGGCCACCGTGTCGGCATTGGCCAGGTTGGACGCGACGACGTTCAGCCGCTGGCTCTGCGCGCTGACCGCGCTGCCCGAGATGTCGAAGATCTTCATCATGCTCATGGCGGACTCCTGCTATCAGCCTTGCGACGGGCTCTTCATGGCGTCCATCAGGGTGCGCACATGCGTGTTGATGAAGCGCAGCGTGGCTTCGTACTTCACCGAGTTGTCCGCGAAGCTGGCGCGCTCGCGGTCCATGTCGACGGTGTTGCTGTCCAGGTTGGTCTGGCTGGGCGCGGCGTACTTCAGTGCCAGCGCGCCGGCGCCGCCGGGCGTGAGCGCGATGTGGCCGGCCGACGTGGTGGCCAGGCCGGCGGTGGGCGCCGTGGCGGACATCGCGCCCGCCACGCCGCCAATGCCCGTGGACGCGCCGGTGGCCTCGCGCAGCGCGCTGGCGAAATCCATCTCGCGGGCCACGTAGCCCGGGGTGTCGGCGTTGGCGATGTTGCTCGCGATCAGGCGCTGGCGCTCCGCGCGCAACGTCAGGGCCTGGGCCTGGAAGTCGAGCGAGTCGGTCAGTCGGTTGATCATGGGCGGTCCTTCATGGCGCCTTCGGGGTGTGGAGGCACTTGACGCGATTGTGGGAATTCAAGGCAGGGGACATGAGGCCGATAAGGGGCGGGTTCGGCCGTCATTTCCGTTCACGACCTGTCACATCCCTGTCTACAGTCGAGGTCGTGATACGTCTGTTCACCTCTCCGTGCGCCCGATGACTCGACGATCGTCTTCGCTGTGGACCCGCTGCCTTGCCGCGCTACTCGCGCTGGCGGGCCTGGCGTCGTCCGGCCCCGCGCGCGCGGCCGACGAGGGCGACGCCGCCCCGTTCACGCCCAGCGCGCAGCTGGTGGAACAGGTGGCCGGACTGGCGCGGGGCGGGGCGGGGCAGTTGGCGGGATCGGCCGCCACCGGGGCCGGCGCCACTTCAGCCGCAGGCTCGACGACGGGCTCGGCCGGCTTGGCCACCCCTGCCGCGCCCGGCGTGCGCGTGGAGGTGCAGGTGGGCCATCTGGATCCGCGCCTGCGCCTCGCCCCCTGCCAGAAGATCGAACCCTACCTGCCGCCCGGCACGCCCCTGTGGGGGGCCAGCCGGGTGGGACTGAAATGTGTCCAGGGCCCGAAGGCCTGGAACGTGTCGTTGCCGGTCACCGTGCACGTGTGGGGCCGCGCCACGGTCGTGCAGGCCAACGTGGCCGCCGGCACCGTGCTGGAGGCCGGCATGCTGGCCGAGGCCGAGGTGGACCTGGCGGGCGCCCCGGGCGCCGCGGTGCCGCACCCGGACGCCGTGGTGGGACGCACGCTGGCCCGGCCCCTGGCCGCCGGCGCGGCGCTTCGCCAGACGGACCTGAAGGCCCGCCAGTTCTTCGCCGCCGGCGAGACCGTGCGGGTGGTGGCGCTGGGCACGGGCTGGCAGGTGGTGACCGAGGCGCAGGCCGTCTCCGCCGGCGTGGAAGGCCAGGTGGTGCGGGTGCGCACGGAGTCCGGCCGGCTGCTGGCCGCACGGCCCGTGGCCGAGCACCAGGTGGAGCTGACGCTGTGACGGCCGTCGCGGCCGGGGCCTGCCGGATGCCCAATAGTTGGCAGCGTTCATCGTCGCACCCGGGCAGGGCCTGCCGGGCGCGCTTGAAGATTTCGCTAAAGTCGGCTGGCTGCAGGCCGAAAAACGATCCATACCGCATGGGCATGAAGGCAACACTCGCCGCCTTCCGGAGAGCATCATGAAGATTGGAAACCTCAACAACGCCGCCAACCCGACCGCCGTCACCGGCGATCGCAAGGCGCCGACGACCGCGAAGACCGATGCCGGCAAGGCCTCGGAGGCCAGCGCGCAGGTGCAGCTGTCCAGCACGGCGAGCCTGCTGACGCAGGGCGCCAGCGACCCGTCGTTCGACGCCGCCAAGGTGGAGCGCATCGCGCAGGCCATCAAGGACGGCAAGTTCCAGGTGAACCACGAGGCGATCGCCGACAAGCTGATCGCCAACGCCCAGGAACTGCTCGGCCGCTCGGGCGACTCGCACTGATCGCCCCATGCCCGCCACGTCCACCGGAGCCCCCCTGGGCCGCCCCGCCGCCGCCGTCCTGCCGCACGGCCTGCACCAGCCCGCGCCCGACACCGGCGCGCTGGAATCGGCGCTGGCCGGCGTGGAACACCAGCTGGACGAGCTGCGCGCCGCCCTGACGAGCCAGGATGCCCAGGCCGCCGAGCGCGCCGCCGGCGACCTGCGCACCGCCCTGCACGGCGCCATGGAGCACTTCGCCCAGGTGCAGCGCCGCGGCGTGGTGCCCCCGCCCATCCGCCGGCGCCTGGCGCTGGCCAGCGGCCAGGTGGCCGCCCAGCGTGAAGCCCTGGCACGTGCCACGTCCGCGCTGGACCAGGCCCTCGAGATCCTGATTCCCCGCCCCGCGCCCGCCTCCGTGTACTCCGCCGCCGGGGGTGCCGGCCGCGGCCCCGGCCGGATCATCGCCGCCAGCTGATCCCGCTGCTTTCCGCCCTGCTCTCTCTCTCTCCACGTCGACGCCCGCAGCTTGCGGGCGTCGGTGTTTCCAGGGTTCCGATCCCTCAGGCCGCCCGGGCGCGGCGCTCGCCCGCGGGGCCCGCCCCGAGCGCGCGGCGACGCGCCAGCGCCTCTTCCCGGCGGTGGCAGCCCTCCAGGTGATCGTTCACCAGCCCCATCGCCTGCATGAACGCATACACCGTGGTGGGGCCGACGAACGTCCAGCCGCGGCGCTTCAGGTCCTTGGACAGCGCCGTGGACTCCGGCGACGACGGCAGCGCGCGCACCGCCGCGTGGTCGATGCGGGCCGGGCGCGACGCGGGCGCGGGCTCCCAGCCCCACACGTACGCGGCCAGCGAGCCGAACTCGTCCTGCAGGGCCTGGACGTGGCGCGCGTTGTTGATGGCCGACTCGATCTTGCCGCGATGCCGCACGATGCCGGCGTCCGCCAGCAGGCGCTGCACGTCGGACTCGTCGAACGCCGCCACCCGCGCGGGGTCGAACTGCGCGAAGCCCGCGCGGAAGGCCTCGCGCTTGTTGAGGATGGTGAGCCAGCTGAGGCCCGCCTGGAAACCCTCGAGGCACAGCTTCTCGAACAGGCGCCGGTCGTCCGTGACCGGGAAGCCCCATTCCGTGTCGTGGTAGTGGCGGTAGCCGGGCGTGGCGGCGCACCAGGCGCAGCGCGCGTGGCCGTCGTCTGCGGTGAAGAGGCCGGGGATGTCGGTGGTCATGCGACGATTCTGCGCCGCCGCGCCGCGGGCGAGGCGCGCGCCGGGCGCCAATAATCGGCCCGCCCGCCCCCCACGAGGCTTCACGAGGTTCGCCACCATGCCGCTCCAGCTGTCGATCGCCCCGCGCGCCCATGTCCTGTCCGACGACCTCACCGTGCGCCGCGTGCTGCCCGCCGCGGCCAGCCGCCACGTGGGGCCGTTCGTGTTCTTCGACCACTTCGGGCCCGTGCGGCTGCCCGCCGACGCCGACACCGACATCGGCCCGCACCCGCACATCGGCCTGGCCACCGTCACCTACCTGTTCGAGGGCCGGATGCTGCACCGGGACAGCCTGGGTTCGGTGCAGGAGATCGCGCCCGGTGCCGTCAACTGGATGACCGCGGGCCACGGCATCGTGCACTCGGAACGCCGCGCCGAAGCGGACCAGGGCCGACCGCGCGCGCTGCACGGCCTGCAGCTCTGGGTGGCCCTGCCGCCCGGCGCGCAGGCCGGCGCGGAGGACGGCCCCCCGGCCTTCCAGCACGTGCCCGCCACCGACCTGCCCGAGCTGCACGACGGCGACGCGCGCGTGCGCGTGCTGGCGGGCGAGGCGTTCGGCGCGCGCTCGCCCGTGCGCACCGTGGCGCCCACGCTGTACCTGGACGTCACGCTCGGCGCCAGCGGCCGCTGGACGTTGCCGCCGCTGGCTGCCGAACGCGCGGTGTATGCACCGACGCAAGACGTGCAGGTCGACGGCGGGCCGCTGCCCGCGGCCACGCTGGGCGTGCTGCAACCGGGGCATCCGGCAACGATCACCGGCGAGCCCGGATCGCGCTTCGTGGTGGTGGGCGGCACCCCGCCCGCCGCGCCCCCGATGATCTGGTGGAACTTCGTGGCGAGCGACGCCGACCGCATCGAGACGGCCGCGCGGAAGTGGGACGCCGACGGCTTCCCGCACGTGCCCGGCGAGACGGATCGCCTGCGCATGCCGCCTTTCAAGCGCGCGACCTGAAGGCGGCCTCAGGGGCCCGAGTCCCTGTACGCCCGTCGCAAGACAACCGCTCGTCCGTCGAACGGCACCGCCCATCGGCGGCCGTTACGCCTCGCTACGCACCTCTACGGTGTCGTTACGGTTTGCCCCTCGTGAAAGCCGCGCCAGGGCCCGAAATCACGGCCAGTGGCCGAAACAGGCCACGCGACGGAGGGGGTTTCGTACCGTCTCAAAGCGAAGGCAAGCATGAATTTCAAGATGAAGCCGGGCGCGAAGCTCGTCCGGCGCTCGGCCCTGGCAGCCGTCCTCGGCTCCTCCCTCCTCGCCGCCTGCGGCGGTGGCAACGGCAGCGGCGACGCGTCGAGCGACAGCTCGCAGGCAGCCAACGCCAACGCCGCGAACACCCGCTCCGACGCGGCGAATGCGCAGGCGCAGGCCCAGGCCCAGGCCCACGGCACGCAGGGCACGCAGGGCACGCCAGGCACGCAGGGCGTGCGCACGCAGGCTGCCAACGCCGGCTCGATGACGCACGCGGACGCCTTCCGCCTGCTCACCCAGGCCACCTTCGGCCCCACCGATGCCGACGTCGCGCACGCGATGAGCATCGGTGCCGCCGCCTGGATCGACGAACAGCTGGCCAAGCCCGTGCGCGCGACGCACCTGGCGCGCTGGAACGCCGACAACCTGACGCTCTCCAAGACCGGCGGCACCGCGCTGCCGATGCACATCGACTCGTCCTTCTTCCAGGAGGCCGTGACGTACGACGACCAGCTGCGCCAGCGCGTCACGTACGCGCTGTCGGAGATCCTCGTGATCTCCACGCAGAACCTGCGCCTGGGCAGCAACAAGTCGCAGAGCGCCGCCGGCTACCTGGACATGCTGGCCAACAACGCGTTCGGCAACTACCGCAACCTGCTGCAGAACGTCACGCTGCATCCCGCGATGGGCCAGTTCCTGTCGATGATGGCCAGCCTGCCCGAGGACCCGGCACACGGCCGCATCCCCGACCAGAACTACGCCCGCGAGGTGATGCAGCTGTTCTCGATCGGCCTGTACCAGCTGAACCTGGACGGCACCGTGAAGGTGGACGGCAACGGCCAGCCCATCCCCACCTACGGCCCGGCCGACATCGACGGCCTGTCGCGCGTGTTCACCGGCTTCAGCTGGGGCGGCCCCGACACCACCACCATGCGGTTCAACAACAACCCCAAGGTGCAGGACCCGAACCGCCTCGTCATCCCGATGCAGGCCTACGCGCAGTTCCATTCGCTGAGCGAGAAGCGCTTCCTGGGCGCCGTGGTGCCCGCGCAGCAGACGCCCGACCCGATGGGCAGCCTGAAGGTGGCGATGGACACGCTGTTCAACCACCCCAACGTCGGCCCGTTCATCTCCAAGCAGCTGATCCAGCGCCTGGTCACGAGCAACCCGAGCCCGGCCTACGTGGCGCGCGTGGCCAGCGTGTTCAACGACAACGGCAGCGGCGTGCGCGGCGACCTGAAGGCCGTCGTGCGCGCGATCCTGCTGGACAACGAGGCGCGCGATCCCGCGCTGGCTGCCGGCCCCAACTACGGCAAGCTGCGCGAGCCCGTGCTGCGCCTGACCGCGTGGCTGCGCGCGTATCCCAGCACGAGCGATTCCGGCGAGTGGCTGATCATGACGACGGACGACCCGGGCCTGCAGCTGAACCAGTCGGCGCTGCGCGCGCGCTCGGTGTTCAACTTCTTCCGGCCCGGCTACGTGCCCTCGGGCGGCCAGGCGGAGCAGCGCGGCCTGGTGCTGCCCGAGATGCAGATCACCAGCGAGAGCAGCGTGGCGGGCTACGCCAACTACATGATCAACGCCGTGCCGCACGGCGTGGGCTGGAAGGGCCTGTACGGCACGGGCGCGCGGCCCGACGTGCAGGTGTCGATCGACGGCGCGAAGGCGCTGGCGGGCGATGCGGTGGCGCTGGTGGACGACACCACGCTGCGGCTGATCGGGGACAACGTGAACGCGGCGCTGAAGACGCAGATCGTCAACGCGGTGAACTCCATCGCGATCCCGCCGCTGAAGAAGGACGGCAGCAACCTGGCGGGCATCGACAAGGCCAAGCAGAACCGCGCGTACACCGCGGTGACGCTGACCCTGGCGAGCCCCGAGTTCCTGACGCAGCGTTGAGACCCGACGCACCGCCCCCGCACCGCATCGATCGCACGACACCATGACTTCCCGCACCCCCTCCTCCCTCGACTCGCGTCGCCGCTTCCTGCGCCAGCTGGGCGCCCTCGGCGCCAGCACCACGGCCGCGCCGTGGCTCGCCAACCTGGCCTCGCTCACCCCGGCGCACGCGGCCGGCGCCAACGACTACAAGGCCCTGGTCTGCCTGTTCCTGAACGGTGGCAACGATCCGTACAACACGGTCGTGCCGACGGACTCGTCGTCGTGGGCCAACTACCTGGCCGCGCGCAACTCGGGCCCGACCCGCTGGCGCTGCAGCCGGCCGGCGCGCCCAAGCAGAAGACCTCGCCGTCGTACAACGCGCGCCTGGGCGGCGTGCTGCCCATCGCCCCGCGCAACCCGCAGGGCCGCACCTACGCGCTGCACCCGCAGCTGGCCGCCGTGCAGGCGCTGTTCGCGTCGGGCCGCGTGGCCGTGGTGTCCAACGTCGGCACGCTGGTGGGGCCCACCAGCAAGGCCGCGTACCTCGCCAACGCGGTGCCCCTGCCGCCGAAGCTCTTCTCGCACAACGACCAGGCCTCGGTCTGGCAGTCGTTCGGGCCCGAGGGCACGGCCGTGGGCTGGGGCGGCGCGATGGCCGACCTGCGCGCGTCCGCCAACACGCAGGCGATCTTCTCGTCGATCTCCACCAACGGCAGCGCCGTGTGGAGCGATGGCCGCAACGTGCAGCCCTACCAGCTGGGCCTGCAGGGCCCGATCGCCATCGGCAACAACACGCCGGGCAACACGCTGTTCACCTCCGCCGCCGCGCAGGCCGCGCTGCTGCAGATGATGCGCACCACGCGCGAGGACCAGGTGGCCGAGGCCGAGCACGCCGCCGTGGTGGGCCGCTCCGTCGACGCCAACAACGTGCTGTCGCCCGCGATGCCCATCGCCAACATGCTGCCGTGGGGCACGCCCAACCTGCCCCCGGGCGCCATCGACCCGCTGCTCACGTACATCGCGCCGGATTCCGGCCAGGCCACGCTCAACCCGATCACGGCGCAGCTGCAGCCGATCGCCCGGATGATCGCCGCGCGCGCCGCGCTGGGCATGGGCCGCCAGGTGTTCTTCGTGGGCGTGGACGGCTGGGACACCCACGACACGCAGAACATCCGCCACGCCGACCTGCTGGCCCAGCTGGCGCAGGCGATGAGCTACTGGGACAACGTCACCCGCACGATGGGCGTGGACGGCAACGTCACCACGTTCACGGCCAGCGACTTCGGCCGCTCGTTCGCCAGCAACGACGACGGCACCGACCACGGCTGGGGCAGCCACCACTTCGTGATGGGCGGCGCGGTGAAGGGCGGCGACCTGTACGGCACCTTCCCGGCCTACGGCGCGGCCGACGGCGTGGGCGGCTTCACCAGTCCCGACCAGCTGACCGACGGGGTGCTGCTGCCGTCCACGTCGGTGGAGCAGTACGCCGCCACGCTGGGCCGCTGGTTCGGGCTCTCCGACGCCGAACTGGCGCAGGTGCTGCCCAACCTGGCCAACTGGTCCGTCAAGGACCTGGGCTTCATGGCGGCATGACGGCCCCCACGCTCCCGAACTAGCGGGCCTGCGCGGGCTCGTCCGCGCCGGTCGCTGCCCCCCGGGGGGGCTCATGCAGCGGACTGGCGGAGCCGGCTCCGCGCATGCCGCCGGGATGGGCCTGCGGCCGGCCTGCGCTCATCCAGGGCCACAGCAGCTGCCCCGCCAGGTCCGGCGGCATCGGCTCGTCGATGCCGTAGGCGGCGGGCCACCGGTCGTTCGCGCTTTCGGGCGCCTCCCGCCGCAGCGTCCCGAACACCCGGTCCAGCACCGGCAGCAGCGCCGCGTAGTTGCCGTGACGATGATCGGCTGACGCCGGCCTGAGCGCGTGGTGCGCGTGGTGGAACGCCGGCGTGGCCACCACGTGCGCCAGCCAGCCGAAGCGCCAGCGCACGTTGGCGTGGATCAGGTAGCCCCAGCCGCTGGCCAGCAGCAGCGCGGCCAGCGGCACCCAGTCCACCTGCGCGCCGCCCGGCCGCGCCAGGCCCAGCAGGTACAGGGGGAGGTATCCCGCGCCGCGCATCGCCAGCAGGTCCAGCGGATGCGCGCGGGTGTTGACCAGCCAGTCCATCTGCCGGGCCGAATGGTGGATGGCGTGCACGCGCCAGCCCCACGCGCTGCGATGCAGCCAGCGGTGCGCGGCGTAGCTGCCGCATTCGGCCACCACCAGGGCGAGCGCCAGGCGCAGGCCATCGGGCAGCGCGCCCGTGGCGGCCAGGAGCGCGGCGGGCATCACGTGCGGGGCCAGCCAGGCCAGCGCCGCCAGCGGCAGCGCCAGCAGGCGGCCGGGCAGCAGGCTGGTGAGGAAGTACCAGCCGATGTCGGTGCGCAGGCCGGGGCGCCGCACCGGCTGGCGGCGCAGCGCGGCCACGCGCTCCAGCGGCACCAGCAGCACCGCCAGCAGGATCAGGCCGTTGGCGTAGCGCACGGCGTCCGCCGCCAGCGGCGGCAGCGCGTGCAGGCCCGTGGCGTAGGCGTCCAGCAACGACATCGTCGGGCGCCCGGCGGCTCGGCCCGGTCGAAGATTCCGCCCGCGCCGCGCTTAGCGACGGCGGCGGCGGGCGCGCACGAACAGCAGGCCCGCGCCCGCCACCAGCAGCGCCAGCGTGTCGGGCTCGGGCACGGCGGCCAGCGAGATGCCGTCGAGGAACACCAGCGGCGGGTCGCCCGTGCCCACCGAGAAGAAGCTCAGCACCTGCGTGGCGGTCTGCGCCGTGAAGAACATCGTCTGCTGGGCCCACGGCGAGATGGTGTTGGTGGTGCCGTCGCCGGTCATGAACGCGGAGTTCTGCACGCTGGTGCCGAAGCCCACCCGCCAGTAGCCCGTGACCGGGCCGGGGATGGTGATGCCGGGTTCGGTGTCCTCCGCTAGCGCCTGCCAGAACGTGAGCTCGTACACCTGGCCCGGCGACAGCCCCGTGAGGGTCTGCGTGATGGCCGAGTTCATGAAATCGCCATCCGAGAAAACGAAGTTGCCGCCCGCCGGGCTGGTGGCCGGCAATGGACCGGCCACGCCGACGTTGGGGAACAGGTACCCGTTGGTGTACCAGTTCGGCGTGACCAGCGCCTCGCCGATGTTGCTGTTGCTCCAGTTGGCCACGTTGGCGTTCAGGAACTGCGTGGTGATCGTGACGGGCGTGTTCTCGAAACCGCCGTTCTGCACCAGGTTGCCGGAGGCCAGCGCCGCGCCGGACACGGCGTAGCCCACCGCGGCCGCCGCGAGCAGCCGCAGGATTCTTCGGGTCATGGGGTGTCTCCTCGTCGTTGTCGTGCCCCACTCTGTCACTGCGGGGCTCGCGAAGAGACAGGTGTAACCCTCAGTCGCCCAGCGATGTCTTCAGCGCCGCCACGCCCGCGTCGTCCAGCCACAGCACGGTGTCCAGGTAGGACGCGATGGCGCCCACGATGGCCTCGCGCGGGCCTTGGCGCCACTCGTCCGAGCCGTAGAACGCGGCCTGGCGGGCCTCGCGGTCGGCCAGGCTGTCGTAGGCGCGGATCAGGCAGTAGGTGTCGGGCGCATGGGGCGACGGGCCGAAGGCCACCACTTCCGTGCCCCACGCGCGCAGCATGGGCACCGCGCGCGTGCGCACGGCCTCGTGCAGCGCGGCGCCCTGGCCGGGGTGCAACTGGTACGAGCGGATCTCGACGAGTCGGCGGGCGGCGGTCATGGCTTGTCGGCGGCGGGATGGGGGGCCAGCGCGTCGCGCACGGCGCGCTCGCCCACGCGATTGGGCGAGACGCGCGCGAGCGCGCCGTCGCTGGCGGGGTAACGGTATTCGTGCATCCACGTGGGCGCGCCGAGCGACCCGCCGTACGCGGCGGACACGGGAGCCATCGACAGGCGGAACACCAGCTCGGCGGGGTCGGCCGAGCCGTCGCCGAACACGCTGGTGCGCACCACCTCGTCGCAACCGCGGTCCAGCGCCTTGCGCAGCACGGCGTCGGCGTTGCGCGCGCCGTCGTCGCCGCTGGCGGCCACGAAGAACAGGGTCTCGACCGGCTTGGCGTCGGCCGCGAACGCGTCGTTCACGGCGTCGTAGAACGAGAAGTTCAGCCGGTTCCAATCGTTGGTGTCGACCGGGAAGCCGGGGGAGGCGACCGTGCCGCCGCCGACGACGAGGCGACAGGGCACGGCCACGGCCGCGGCCGGTCCCGCGGCCGCCGATGCCCACGCCCACGCCAGTGCGCCGGCGCACGCGACGCGACGACCGACGTGCCGCGTCATGCCCCGCCCCCCAGCGCCGGCGGCCCGATCGCCACGGTGACCTGGTCCCCTGGCGCGATGCCCAGCTCCATCTCCAGCGCCGCGGGCAGCAGCAGCCACCAGCGCCGCGACCGCGTGACCACGTGGCCGTCGAACGCGTGCGAGCCGATCACCGCCCACACGCCGCGCGCCTTGCGCCGCGGACCGAGCGTCACCTCGGGCAGCGGCCAGCGCTCACCCGGGTCGAAGGGGATCTCGACCGCGTCCTCCTTGTGGCCGGTCACCACCGGTACGCTGAAGATGGCGTTGTGCATGCCAGGCAGTCTACCGGGGCCGCGCAGCTCAGGCGTCCAGGTAGGTCCAGCTGTCGAGGCCGTCGAAGCGGCGCACGCGCGTCGCCGCGATGGCCTGCGGCGGCAGCATGCGCACGTTGACGCCCCACCGGGCGTCGGCGGGCGCATCGTCGGCCAGAGGCGCCCAGTGCGTGGCGCAGCCGCAGTACGCGCAGCGCATCGTGCGGATCGTGCGCGCGCCCCAGACGTAGGCCTGCAGCGCGTCGGGCGCGGCCTCCAGGCGTACCTGCTCCCGCGGATAGAACGACCACAGCGCGCCCAGGCGGCGGCAGATGGTGCAGTTGCAGTCCACCATCGTGGCCGGCACGGCCGGCAGGTGAAGGCGGACGGCCCCGCAGTGGCAGGTGGCGGTGACGAGGTCTTCGCGTGAGTTCACGGGCGCCTTCGACGTGGAGGGACGCCGAGTGTAGGGAACGGCCGCGCGCCCTGGAGGCCCATCGGCGGGCCCGCCAGGCACCCCCCAGAAAGACAAGAGCCGCCTCGAGGGCGGCTTGGTCACGGTGCGTGACTTGCGACAGGCCGTCTCCGGCCCGCGCGGGGATCTTCTCACCACTCGCGCAGCTTGACTCGCAGGCGGGCGATGGACTGGCTGTGCAGCTGGCAGACGCGGCTCTCGGTGACCTTGAGCACCGCCGCGATCTCCTTCAGGTTCATGTCGTGCTCGTAGTACATCGACATGACGTACTGCTCGCGCTCGGGCAGCAGCTTGATGGCGTCCACCAGCGCCTGGCGCATGCGGTGGTCCTGCAGCATGGACAGCGGGTTGGCGTCCTCGTTGCTGACGTGGCGGTCGAGGTAGTCGTCGCTGCCCTCGTCGCCGCTCATGTCCTCGAGGTACACCAGCTGGGTGCCGCGCACCTTGCCGAGCATCTCCTGGTACGCGGTGAGCGTGAGTTCCATCGCGGCGGCGATCTCGCTCTCCTGCGGCGGGCGGCCGAGCTTCTGCTCCAGCTTGTGCACGGCGGATTCGATCTCGCGCTGCTGGCGGCGGTTGCCGCGCGACATCCAGTCGCTGCCGCGCAGCTCGTCGAGCATGGCGCCGCGGATGCGCTGGGTGGCGAAGGTCTCGAATTGCACGCCCTGCTCGATGTCGAATCGAGACATGGCGTCGTGCAGGCCGATCATGCCGACCTGGATGAGGTCGTCGATCTCGACGTTGGCCGGAAGCTTCGCGATCATCTGGTGCGCAAGGCGCCGCACCAGCGGGCTGTATTGCTTCAGCATCGCGTTCGCGTCGAGGTGTCCGTTGGCGGTGTACATGACTCGTAGTCTCCGGCGGAAGTCGGGGGCGTATTCAGGCGAAAAGGGGGGCGTTCCGGGTGGTCCAGCCGGCCAGTTCGAGCTGGCCTTGCGCGAGGCGCGCGAGGTCGGCTCCGGCGGGCTGGCCGAACGCCAGGGAGGGGTCCACGGTGGCCCAGTCGTGCAGGGCCGCGCCCAGGAAGCGGTCGGCGCAATCGGCCACGCGGTCGGCCACCTGCTGGGGCGTCGGCGAGCCGCGGCGCGCGGTGGGCAGCGCCAGGTCGAAACTCATCAGGCCCAGGCGCTGCGACAGCATCTTGAGCGCGGCGTAGGCATGCGTGAGGCTGTCGGTGGTGGCCGCGCCCAGCAGCACGGGGCGCAGCTCGCGCTGCCCCAGCATGCGGGCCAGCACGCGCACCTCGGCGTGGATGACGACCACGTCCACGCCGGGCACCAGGTCCATCATCTTCGTGATGAAGCGGGCGCAGGAGCCGTGCGTGTCCACGCTCTGCATCGGCAGGCCGCGGGCGGCCAGGTAGGCCAGGTTCGGGGCCAGTGGCTCGACGCAGCCGGCCAGGTCCAGGAAGGCCAGCTCCGCGGGCTCGGGCGCGGTGTCGGCCGCGTCCACCACCAGCGTGTTCAGGCCGCGCTCGGCGAAGCTGCCGGCCACGCGGGCCAGCAGCGCGCCGTGGTGTTCCACGTGCGGGTTGGCCACCACGGGGACGACGACGGCGTCGCCGCCGCCGAACATCCGGCGCAGGCCGTCGGCCTGGTCGCTCGGCGCCATCGCGCGGGCGGCACGCTGGGCGGCGTAGTTCAGGGTCATGGCGTCGATCGGGGGCATGCGGGGCTGCTCGCGGTCAGGCTATGAATCGGAAGGCGTGGGGGGCGTCGGCTCAGCCGGCGCTCAGATGCGCAGCGAGGCGGCGGCGTTGGTGTTCAGGCCGGCATTGGCGAACACCAGGTGCACGTCCTGAGGGTCCATGCGCCAGGCCGGGTGGCCGCCGCCCTTCATGGCGCGATGCACCAGGGCGTTGGCCGACAGGCGGTGCCAGTCTTCCGGCACGCGCTGGCCGTTGGCCACGCCCACCGTCTTCAGCTTGTGGCGGATCAGCGCGTCCAGCGCCGGGGCCAGCTTCACGGCCTCGTCGATCTTGGACAGGATCACGCCCTTGCACTCGGCGGCGCGCCAGCTCACGATCACGTCCTCGATCGTCTCGCCCTGCGCGGCCGAGTCGATCACCAGCAGGCGCTTGATGGAGCGGTGCGACAGCATCTCCAGCAGGTCGCGGGTGCGGCTGTCGCGCTGGGCCATGCCGGCCGTGTCGATCAGCACCATCTTCTTGTTGGCCAGCAGCTCCAGCAGGTCTTCCAGCGACGCGCGGTCGTGCGCCGTGTGCACCGGCACGCCCAGGATGCGGCCGTAGGCGCGCAGCTGCTCGTGGGCGCCCACGCGATAGGCGTCCAGCGTGATCAGGCCCAGCTGGTTGGCGCCATGCTTGGCGGCGAAGCCGGCCGCGATCTTGGCGGTGCTGGTGGTCTTGCCCACGCCGGTGGAGCCGATCAGCGCGAACACGCCGCCCTGGTCCTCGATCGAGGCCTCGGCCTCGCCCGTGGCCAGGTTGCGTTCCAGCACGCTGGCGGCCCAGGCGGTCTCGTCGGTGGCGGTGGCCGGCAGCGCGTCCACCATCTTGCGGATCAGCGCGGGCGAGAAGCCCGAGTCCAGCATCTTCTGCGCGAGCAGGGCCTGGCGCGGCTGGCGCTGCAGCTTCTCCATGAAGGCCAGCGCGCCGAAGCGCTCCTCGATCAGGCCCTTCATCGAGCGCAGCTCGTTGACCATGTCCAGCTGGTTGGGCTGCACGCCGGGCACCTGCGCGGCGCGTGCGATGGCGCGCTCGTCCAGGCGCGGCATGGCGCGCGGCACGTGGGCGGGCGGCACCTCGTCGTGCAGCACCGGCACCTGGGTGAGGTGGGCGCGCTGCTGCGGGCGTTGCGCGGGGCGCTGCTGCTGCGGCGCACGGGTGGCCGCGCGCGGCGCGGGCACGTCGTCGTAGTCGTCGTCGGCGTACACGTCGTCCGCCATCTCGTCGAACACGGACGGGGGCGCGGGGCGCTCCATGCGGTCCATGGACATGCGGCGAGGCGCGGCCATCTGCGCGTTGGCGGCGCGGCGCTGGTCGGCGGCGGCGCGGGCGGAGGCGATCTGCACCAGCGAGGCGCGGGCGCTCTGCGCGGGGGCCTCTTCCTCCTCGGGCATCGGCTGGTTGTGCAGCTCGGCGTGGCGGCGCTTGAGCATGCGCTGGCGCACGTAGTCCTGGAAGGACAGCGTGCTCATCGCGAGTTCGTCGGCGTCCTGCTCCACCTCGGCGCGACCCAGCGCGGCCTGGTGGTGGATCTCCGCGTCGGCGGCGGCCAGCTGGCGGCCCACCTGGCCGACGTCGGCGTGCGGACGGGCCTTGGGCGCGGCCAGGCCAGGCTCGCGCATGAAGCGCATCTGGGCGGCGTCGGCGGCATCGGCACCGCTGGCGGCGGGCATCGCCCGCGCGGCGCGCGCGGGCGCGGCGGGCGCGGGGTCGCGTTCACGCGCGGGCGCGGTCGCGCGCTGGGCGGCGGCGCTGACCTTGGGCGCGGTCTCGGACAGGCGCTGCACGTGGGCCATGCCTTCCGGGGCCATCGCCAGCACCTCGACACCTTCGTCGCAGGGCTTCGTGGACAGCACGACGGCGTCGGTCCCGAACTCCTGGCGGACGAGGGCCAGGGCGTCGCGCGACGTGCGCGCGGCAAACCGTTTGACGTTCATGCGGTACCTCCGATGATCGAGCCGATCCGGATCGAGTGGGTTTCAGGAATCTCAGAGTGCGCCAGCACCTTCAGGCGCGGGGCGGCACGTTTCAGCAACTTGGCCAGCGGCGCGCGCAGCGCGTCGGGCACCAGCAGGCAGGCCGGGTGGCCCTTGTCTTCCTGCTTGCGCGCCGTGTCGGCGGCCTGGCGGGTGAGGGCATCGGCCACGCCGGGGTCCAGCACGGGGCCGTGCGGCGACGTGAGGGCCTGGCCCACCATCGCCTCGAGCTGCGGCTCCAGGGCGATGACGTCCAGCTCGCGCACCGGGCCGTAGATCTGCTGGACGATGGCCGGGGCGATGTGGGTGCGGATGCGGCGGGCCAGCTCGCCCGGGTCGGTGACCACGGCGGCGTGCTCGGCCAGGCACTCGATGATCGAGCGGAAATCGCGGATGTGCACGCCCTCTTCCAGCAACAGCTGGAGGACCTTCTGCAACGTCGCGATGCCGACCATCTTGGGTACCACGTCCTCGATCAACTTGGGGGCCAGCTTGGTCACGTGTTCGACCAGCTGCTGGGTCTCCTGGCGACCCAGCAGACGAGCTGCGTTCACCTGCATCAAGTGTGAAAGGTGGGTGGCCACGACGGTCGGGCAATCAACGACCGTATACCCGGCCATTTGGGCGCTCTCGCGCTGCCGTTCCTCGATCCAGATCGCCGGCAGGCCGAAGGCGGGGTCGACGGTCTTGGTACCGGGCAGCTGCAGCGTGGTGCCGCCCGGGTTGATCGCGAGGTACATGCCCGGGAAGGCCTCGGCCTCGCCGATCACGGCGCCGCGCAGGGTCACGCGGTACAGGCTGGGCTTGAGCTCCAGGTTGTCGCGGATGTGCACCGACGGCGGCAGGAAGCCGACGTCCTGGGCGAACTTCTTGCGCACGCCCTTGATGCGGCCCAGCAGGTCGGAGGCACGCGTCTTGTCGACGAGCGTGATGAGCCGGTAGCCCACCTCCAGGCCCAGCGTGTCGACGGGCGTCAGGTCGTCCCAGCTGGCCTCGGCGTTGGCGGCGGGCGCGGCGGGGTCGGTGTGGGCCAGGTCGGCCGCGGGGTGCTTGGCCGCCTCCTGCTTGCGGTGCAGCGCGCGGGCCCCCCAGCCCATCAGGCCGGCGATGAACAGGAACACGATGTGCGGCATGCCCGGGATCACGCCCAGCGCGCCGATGATGGCCGCGGTGATGCCCAGCGCCTTGGGGCTGCCGAACACCTGCTCGCGGATCTGCGATCCGGTGTCCTCGCCCTTGCCCACGCGGGAGACGACCATCGCGGCCGCCACCGAGATCAGCAGGCCGGGAATCTGCGCGACGAGCGCGTCGCCCACCGCCAGCAGGATGTACGAGTCGGCCGCCTCGCCCGCCGACAGGCCGTGCTGCACGACGCCGATGATGAAGCCGCCGACGATGTTGATGAACAGGATCAGGATGCCCGCCATCGCGTCGCCGCGGACGAACTTGGACGCACCGTCCATGGAGCCGAAGAACTCCGCCTCGTCGCCCACTTCCGCGCGGCGGCGCTTGGCCTCGGCCTCGTCGATCAGGCCGGCGTTCAGGTCGGCGTCGATGGCCATCTGCTTGCCGGGCATGGCGTCCAGGGTGAAGCGCGCGCCGACTTCCGCGATCCGCTCCGCGCCCTTCGTCACCACGATGAAGTTGATGACCACCAGGATGGAGAACACGATCAGGCCGACGGCGAAGTTGCCGCCCACCAGGAAGTGGCCGAACGATTCGATCACGCGGCCGGCGGCGCCCGGTCCCTCATGGCCCTGCAGCAGCACCACGCGCGTGGAGGCGACGTTCAGCGACAGCCGCAGCAGCGTCGTGACCAGCAGGACGGTGGGGAACGCGGCGAAGTCCAGCGGCCGGATCATGTTGGCCGACACCAGCATCACCATCAGCGCCATCGCGATGTTGAAGGTGAACAGCAGGTCCAGCGCGAAGCTGGGCAGCGGCAGCACCATCATGGCCAGCACCATGACGATGAAGATCGGGGCCATGAAGGCCTTGGCCAGGGCGGCGTTGTCGCCGCTCTTCAGGCCGTTGAGCAGGTTGGTGAGCGCGTTCATCAGCGGCGGCCTTTACCGGGTCGCAGCAGCGACGGGTTCTTGAGCGGGTCGAGCTCGTCCGGCACGCTGGGCTGCGGCGCCTGGACGTTGAGCGTGGGATGGCGGCGCACCTGGAACACCCAGGCCAGCACCTGCGCCACGGCGGCGAACAGCTGGGCGGGCACCTCCTGCTCCAGCTCGACGGCGGCCCACAGCGCACGCGCCAGCGGGGGCGCGGACAGCACGGGCACGCGGGCCTCCACCGCCAGGTCGCGGATGCGGAAGGCGAGGCGGTCGGTGCCCTTGGCAACGACGCGCGGGGCGCCACCGGCCTCCTCGTCGTACTTCAGCGCGACGGCGTAGTGCGTCGGGTTCATCAGCACGATGTCCGCCTTGGGCACCGCGGCCATCATCCGGCGGCGCGCCATCTGGCGCATCTTCGCCTTCATCTTGCCCTTGACCTCGACGTTGCCCTCGGATTCCTTCTGCTCCTGCTTGACTTCCTCGCGGGTCATCTTCAGGCGCGTGAGCCACTGGCGCTTCTGCAGGGGCACGTCCACCAGGGCCCACAGGCCCAGCACGACGAGCAGGATGACGAGCCCGCCGCCCACCGTGTTGGCCACGTGGACGATGCCCGCCGGCAGCGAGGCGCTGAGCGCGCCGTTCAGGTCGTTGACGTGCGCGTTCAGGTACCAGACGCCCGCCGAGCCCACGGCCGCGGCCAGCAGGCAGGCCTTGAGCGTGTTGACGATCTGCTGCTTGTTGATGATGCGGCCCAGGCCCGCGATCGGGTTCATCCGGCCGAAATCCGGCGTGACGGCCTTCATCGTGCAGTTCCAGCCGCCGAGCGCCAGCGACGCGCCCACGCCCACCGCGGCCATCGTGCCGCCGACGATCACCACCATCTGCAGGCCGCGCAGGAACAGGCCGATCGCCTGCTCGCCCGCGGCGCCCTGCTGCACCAGCACGGTGCGGTCGAAGCGCAGGCCGTCGGCCATCAGGGCCAGCACGTAGCGGGTGAAGGCCGGCGCCAGCGCGAAGGCGAGGCCCGTGGCCACCGCCAGCGAGGCGAAGTGGCCCAGGTCCTTCGACCGCGGCACCTGCCCCTGCTCGCGGGCACGGCGGATCTTCTTGGCCGATGCGGGCAGTTGGCGGTCTTGGGCGTCCTGGTCGGCCATGGGCGTCGGTCTGGGCGGTCTCGGTGGGTGGGGAAGGCGGTGTCAGGCCTCAGGCCTGACACCGTGTTTTCACATTCGCGGGCGCCATGGAAATGCCCCACGTCGCCGTCCCGCCATGGTGTCGCCGCGACGGAAAAACCTGAGCCGGATAAGCAGGGCGTTTCCGCCCCTCTCCCGCTTGACGCCCGGCCCTGGGGAGCTCCCCCGCCCGGCGCCCGGGAGAAGCCGGGCAAAATCCGCCCTTTTCGTCGTCGACCTGGCGCGGCCCCCGCTGCGCATCCAGGACACCCGTCATGTTCCGCACCCTGCTGAAATCCAAGATCCACCGCGCCACCGTCACGCACTGCGAGCTGCACTACGAGGGCTCCTGCGCGATCGACCAGGACCTGCTCGACGCCGCCGGCCTGTGCGAGCACGAGCAGATCCACGTCTGGAACGTCGACAACGGCGAACGCCTGGTCACCTACGCTCTCAACGCGCCGCGCGGCAGCGGCATCGTGTCGCTGAACGGCTCGGCCGCCCGCCGCGCCGCCGTGGGCGACCTCGTGATCGTGGCCGCCTTCGCGCAGGTGCACGAGACGGCGCTGGAGGGCTACCAGCCGAAGCTGGTGTTCGTGGACGAGGCTAACCGGCGCAAGGCCGCGCCGCCGTTCGTCGGGCACGGGCCGGGTCCGGCAGACCGCCCCGCCGCGGATGCGCACGCCGCATCGAACCGCCCCATCGACCCCGCGATCGCCGAGTGAGCGGCCGCAACTCGGCCTGGGCGGCCCGCAGCCAGGCGGCCGTCTGGCACCCGTGCACCCAGATGAAGGCGCTGGCCGACGGCCACGCGCCGCTGGTGCCCATCGCCGCGGCCGAGGGCCCGTGGCTGGTGGACGCCGAAGGCCGCCGCATCCTGGACGGCATCAGCAGCTGGTGGGTGAACCTGTTCGGCCACGGCCACCCCGCGTTGCGCGCCGCGTTGCACGACCAGATCGACCGCCTGGACCACGTGATGCTGGCCGGGCTGACGCACGCCCCCGTGGTGGAGCTGAGCGAGCGCCTGGGCGCCCTCACCGGCCTGGGCCACGCCTTCTACGCCAGCGACGGCGCCTCGGCCACCGAGATCGCGCTGAAGATGAGCGCGCACTACTGGCGCAACGTGGGGCGGCCCGAGAAGAACCGCTTCGTGGGCGTGGCCGGCGGCTACCACGGCGAGACGGCCGGCGCCCTGTCCGTCACCGACATCGCCCTGTTCCGCGAGGCCTACGCGCCCCTGGTGCGCCTGTCGGCCACCGTGGCCACGCCCGATGCCCGCGGCGCGCGGCCGGGCGAGACCGACGCCGACGTGGCCGCCCGCGCCGCGCAATCCCTGGCCGACTGGCTGGACGCGCACCACGCCACCACGGCCGCGCTGATCGTCGAGCCGCTCGTGCAGTGCGCCGCCGGCATGGCCATGCACCACGAGAGCTGGCTGCGGGCCGCGCGCGCGCTGTGCTCGCGCTACCAGGTGCACCTGGTGTGCGACGAGATCGCCACCGGGTTCGGCCGCACCGGCACGCTCTTCGCGCACCAGCAGGCCGGCATCAAGCCGGACTTCGTGTGCCTGTCCAAGGGCCTGACCGGCGGCACGCTGCCGCTGGCCGCGGTGCTCACCACCGACACCGTGTACGAGGCCTTCTGGGACGACGACAGCGCCCGCGCCTTCCTGCACTCGCACTCGTACACCGGCAACCCGCTGGCCTGCCGCGCCGCGCTGGCCACGCTGGACGTGTTCGAGCGCGAGCACGTGCTGCTGGAGAACGTCGAGCGCGCGCGCCGGCTGAATGACCTCTTTGAACCCATAGGCAAGCACCCGCGCGTGCGCCATGCGCGCCACCGGGGGATGATCTGGGCGTGGGACGTCGAGGCCCACCGGCCGCACTTCGCGCGCCGCTACGCCGCCCAGGCGCTGGCGCAGGGCGTGCTGCTGCGGCCCATCGGCTCGACGCTGTACGCGATGCCGCCGTACCTGATGGACGACGCCGCCGCGGCGCACCTGGCCCGCGGGGCGCTGGCCGCCCTCGAGGCCACCCTGGACGAGGAGGACGCAGCATGACTCCCACCGCCGAACACACGTCGGTCGGCACGCAGGCGCCGGGCGCCGGCACGGACTACTTCGTGGTGGGCACCGACACCGGCGTGGGCAAGACCCTGGTGGCCTGCGCGCTGCTGCACGTGCTGGCGCAACGCCACGAGCGCGTCTGCGGCATGAAGCCCGTGGCCTCGGGCGCGGTGCGCACCCCCGAAGGCTGGGTCAGCGACGACGCCCTGGCCCTGCGCGGCTGCAGCACCGTGCGCGTGCCCACGGCCCTGGACAACCCCGTGCTGCTGCCCGACCCCATCGCCCCGTGGCTGGCCGCCGAGCGCGCGCAGGTCAGCGTCGAGATCGACTTCCTGGCGCAGACCTACCGCCGCCTGCGCACGCGCGTGGACGCGGTGGTGGTGGAAGGCGCGGGCGGCTTCCTGGTGCCGCTGAACGAGAAGCAGACGGGCGCCGACCTGGCCACCGCCCTGGGCCTGCCGCTGGTGCTGGTGGTGGGCCTGCGGCTGGGCTGCCTGAACCACGCCCTGCTCACGGCAGAGGCCATCCGCGCCCGCGGCCTGAAGCTGGCCGGCTGGGTGGCCAACCGCGTCGACCCGGGGATGGAGTTCGTCGACGAGAACATCGCCTACCTGTCGCGCCACCTGGGCGCGCCATGCTGGGCCGAGCTGCCATACCTGGCCTCGCCCAGCCCACGGGAGGCCGCCGCCAGGTTCTCGGGGATGCGGCTCGCGTGAGCGGCGGGGACGAGGACCCGCCGGCGCGCGCCAGCGTCGGGGCGTCGTGGCTGGACGAGATCCCCGCGCGCCTGGCCGCACTGGAAGCCGCGCGCCTGACCCGGCGCCGCCGTGCCGTGCGGCCCGCGGGCGGTGCGCACCTGTGGGTGGACGGCCGCCGGCTGCTGGCCTTCTGCAGCAACGACTACCTGGGCCTGTCGCAGCACCCCGCCCTGCGCGCCGCGGCGCAGGCGGCCGTGGACGCGTACGGCGTGGGCTCGGGCGCGTCGCCGATGGTGAGCGGCCACAGCGAGGCCAATGCCGCGCTGGAGCGCGAGCTGGCGGCCTTCGTCGCGCTGCCGCGGGCGCTGTACTTCTACGCCGGGTATTCGACCAACGCGGGCGTGGTGCCGGCGCTGGTGGGCGCGGGCGATGCGTTGTTCTCGGACGCCCTGAACCATGCGTGCCTGATCGACGGGGCGCGGTTGTCGCGCGCCACCGTGCACCGCTACGCGCATGCCGACCTGGGCGCGTTGTCCGACGCACTGGCCGGTTCGCCCGCGCGGCGCAAGCTGGTGATCAGCGACACGGTGTTCAGCATGGACGGCGACGTGGCCGACCTGAGGGGCCTGCTGGCGCTGTGCGAGCGGCATGACGCGTTGTTGATGATCGACGACGCGCATGGCTTTGGCGTGCTGGGGCCGGACGGGCGCGGCGCGCTGGCGGCGGCGGGGCTCACGGGGGCTGCCGCGTCGCGCCGGGTGCTGTACATGGCCACGCTGGGCAAGGCCGCGGGCGTGGCGGGTGCGTTCGTCGCGGGTGACGATGCGCTGGTGGAATGGGTGTTGCAGAAGACGCGCAGCTACACGTTCGCGACGGCCGCGCCGGCGATGCTGGCCGAGAGCGTGCGGGCCGCGCTGCGCGTGATGGCCAACGATGCCGCGCCGCTCGCGCGCCTGCTCGGGCACGTGGCGCACGTGCGCGACGCGCTGCCGCGCGCGGTGGCCGGCAGCGGCTGGACGCTGCTGCCGTCGGACACGGCCATCCAGGCGCTGGTGATCGGGTCGAACGAGGATGCGCTGGGGGTGATGGCGCACCTCGCCGAGTGCGGGTTCTGGGTGCCGGCGATCCGGCCGCCGACGGTGCCGGAGGGGACGGCGCGGTTGAGGATCGCGTTGTCGGCGGCGCACACGCGGGCGGATGTGGAGGCCCTGCTGGGCGCCCTCCGGGCGGCCGCACAGGCGGTCGGGATCAGCGCGCGGACCTGACGTCGCCCAGGAAGAACCGCAGCATCTCGGCCGACGCATCGGGCCCGCGCGGGTCGGTGTAGCTGCCCTCCGCGCTGCCGCCTGACCACGCGTGCGGCGCGCCCTGCACCGACCAATGCTCGGCCAGCACGCGGCCGTCGCGGCCGGTGTGCACCGTGCGCGTGTAGGACCGTCCGCCGGCGACTGCGCCGTGCTCATCGCTCACCACCACGTCCTCGCCGCGCGGGGACGCGGCGTCCAGCACGTGGTGGCCGTTCGATGGGTGCACGGTCGCGTCGGCGTCGCCGTGGAACACGATGGTGCGCACCGGACGCGACGATGCGGTCGAAGGCGACGGTTGCGCCGGGGTCATCGGCGCTTGCGCCGGCATCGGCATCGTCATCGGCATCGCGCCGCCCGGCATCGCCGCGGCACCCCGCATCGCCGCGAACGCCCCCGGCATGTCGCGCGCCGCGCCCACCGCCAGGCCGGAATGCACGCCCACCGCCGCATACAGCTCGGGGTAGGCGGCGCCCAGGATCGCGGCCATCGCGCCGCCGGCCGACAGGCCCGCCACGAACACCCGCGCCGGGTCGATCGGGTGGTCGGCCATCACCTGCCGCGTGGCGGCCGCGATCCAGGCGGGCTCGCCGCGGTCGCGCACCTGGTGCGAGTGCTTGAACCAGTTCCAGCAGCGCTGCGGGTTGGCGCCCGCGTCCTGCGCCGGATACAGCACGTAGGCGCCCGCGGCACGGGCGTGCAGGTTCATGGCGGTGCCGGCGGCGAAATCGTCGGGATCCTGCGTGCAGCCGTGCAGCATCACCACCAGCGGGCGCGGACCCGGCGCGGCGGACGGCGGCGGCGTGTACAGGCGCGCGTGGTGGGTGGTGCGCCCGGCGTGGGTCACGGCGAGGTCGACGAAGCGTTCGCCGTCCTGCAGCGGCGCGGGCGTGCGCGCGGCACGCGCGGGCGCCTGCGGCAGGTGGCCCAGGCCGGGCAGGCTCGACAGGTCGGGCAGCCCTGGCAAGTCCGCCAGCCCGTGCCGGCCGAGCGCGTCGCGCACGCCCTGCATCAGCGCCTGGGGATCGAGCCCGGGGCTCGGCGCCACGGTGGCACGTCTCGCCGCGGCCTGCATCAGCGCCTGCAGCGCGGGGTTCAGTGCCGGCTTCATCGCACACGCTCCAGCAGCGCCGCCTTGACGGCCGGGGGGGCCAGCCACGCGCCCAGCACCTCCACCGATTCGATGGTGTCCAGCGCCAGCGGCACCGTCACGTCATCGGCCAGCGTGAACAGGCCCAGCACGCGCACCTGCAGGCGCTCGCGGGCGGCGCGCGTGCGTTCCAGGTTGGCGGCGGACAGGTGTTGCGCCCCGAGCACCAGCATGCGCCGGGTCACGGCCTGGCGCACCGGGTCGGCGTGCGCGGCCAGCTGGTTGCGGATGGCCGTGCGGATGAAATCGCTGCGGTTGCCGTAGAAGCCTTCCGACACCAGCAGGTCCACCTGGCCCAGGTCGACGAACCCCAGGTTGAGGGTGAGCTTCTCGGAATCGGGCAGCCGGGGCCGCGCCGGGGCGGGGGGCGAAGCGACGAGGAAGGAGGCAGGTTTCTTGGGCATGCCACCATCCTAACACCATCCACTTGGATGTTCTCTGGATTCCTAAATGCCCATTTGTCGGGCGCTCACTCCAGGGCGAACTCGACCGCCGGACACGCCAGGTCCAGCGACTGCTGCCACTGCCGCGCTCGCGGCGCCGACGCCACGCGGGCATCGAAGGCGTCGAGCGCGCGGATGCGGGGCTTCAGGGCGTAGCGGCCCGGCTGCGAGAGGTTGAACGGCAGCGCCAGGTCCAGCGACGCGGTGAGCGACGTGCGCACCGGCAGCAGCAGGTACTGGTCCACGCGGGGATCGCCCCGCTTGAACGCAGGCCCTTCGTAGCGCAGCGGCTTGCCGTCGCGGGTGACGGTGACGAACGGCGCGAACCACCCGCCTTCCCAGGGGGTGTTCCAGCGCAGCACCTGCACCGGCGCGGAGCCGGCGTTGGTGAGGACGAAGCGGACCATCAGGGGCTGCCCGGCAGGCGCCGGGGCGGGCGCCTCCACGGTGCAGCGCAGGTCGACGGCCGGGATCATGGCCGGCATCGTGCGCGGGACGGGCGAGGCGGCGTGCGCGGCCGCGGCAGCCCAGAGGCAGGCCGCCGCGGCCGCGAGCCGTCCCGTCGACGTCACTGCAGGTAAGGGTTGTTCTCCGCGAAGTACTCGTGGCTGTCGGCGTTGTCCAGCGCCTTGGTCGGGTTGCTCTTCGCGAGGTTGGCGGCCGCCGTCTGGCCATAGGCCCAGTCGTCCGTGCTGGCCACCACGTAGAAGTGCGACATCTCGTGCACGAGCGTGCCGCCCTTCGAGTCCGTGCCCGTCATCGGGGCCTGCCAGAACGCGCCGCACACGTAGATCTTGTAGGGCGCATTGGGGTAGACGTAGGCGTAGGTGCCGCTGTCGGTGCAGGAGCAGTCCAGCGTCAGCGCCTTCGTGGTGAAGGCCGTCACCTCGTTGGCATAGTGCGTGTGGGCGGTGTTCCATCCCGACGAACTGTACGCACCGAACCATTTCACGTACCGCGGCGTGGAATGCGGCGACGCCGACAGGTAGCTGTTGGACGCGGAGGCGTAGTTGGTGGCGGCCGTGACGGCGCTGGCCAGCGACGACTTCTGCGACGACGTGCAGTTGCCGGTGTAGCTGATGCTGGCCGCGGTCTGCTTGACCATGAAGTTCTCGAACGCGCCCGTGGTGGCGTGGGCCGTGCGGCCCTCCGTCCACAGGTACGTGGGCTGCGAGGTTTCCAGCGTGGGCGCGTCGGCGTGGCGGCCCTGGCCGGCGTACTGGATCGAGAAGCGGCCGTTGCCCAGCTCGTAGGCGCCCGACAGCTCCGCCGTGTAGTGCATCGTGGCGCCCGCCTCGAAGTGCACGTAGTCCTCGGGGCGCGGGGCCGCGCGCTTCACCAGCGGGCCCACGTAGGGCACCGGGCTGCCGTCCTCGCGCACGATCTTGAAGATCGGGCCCTGCAGGTGGCCGGAAGGCAGCTGCCAGCGCAGCACGTCCACGGCGTGGCCGGTGGTGTTGGTGACGGTGACGTCCACCGACACGTCGACGTCGCCGCTCACGACGGGCGCGGCGAGGGACAGCTGCACGTCGAGCTTGTCGTGGGAGCCCGCGAAGGCGCCGACGCTGGTGGCGAGGGCGATGGCCGACAACGACAGATGGGGGATACGGGTCATGAAAAAGCGCTCCGGGAAGGTGTTTTGGGGACGGATGTACTTCATGAATCCGGGACTTCACCAACCGTGGAACTGCGCACGCGTGGACCCGGTGGACGCAATCTAGAGGCGCCGCGGGACCCTCACATCAGGTGCATCCCTAGATACCCCGGGGGGGTTTCCCGTAGGGGCGGCCACGATGCCGCCGAGGGTTCCCCCGGGCGCTGCCCGGCGTGGCTTCTTCAGGAGAGCTCGACGTCGATCCAGCCTCGCAGGCTGTTGATGAATGCGAGGCCGGTGGCCTGCACCAGCATGTCGCGGTGCAGCACCGCTTCGGTGATGCGGCCCTGCCGCAGTGCATGCGCGCGGCCGATGCCGGGCAGCAGTCCGCAGGCCCGCGCGGGCGTGAGCCAGCGGCCGCCGAGGCACAGCGCGACGTTGCCGCGCGTGAATTCGGTGAGCTCCCCGCGATCGTTCCACAGCAGGGTGTCGAACAGGTCGGGGGTGGTGGGTGCGAACGTGTCGTAGTGCGCACGGCGCGTGGTCTTGAAGCGCACGAACTCCGTGTGCGCCTCGGCGATGGGGCGGTCGGCCAACCGAACGCGCGGGCGTGCGGGTGGCGGCAGGCCCGCGGAGGCCGCGGCAGCAGGCGCTGCCGCAGGCACGCCCGCCCCCACGAACGCGAACGCCTCCGCGCGCACGCGCCCGCCCGCCTCCGCGAGCAGGCGCACGCGCCATGCGCCCGCGGGATGCGCCCGCGCGAGGCCTTGCAGCGCGTCGCGCGCCGCCGCCTCGGGCGCCACGAACCCGAAGTGCACGGCCGCCTCGCGCAGGCGCGCCAGGTGCTCGTCGCCGTTCACGGCCACGCCGTCCTGCAGCCGCAAGGTCTCCAGCAACTCGAACGCCTGGCTGGCACGGTCGACGAACGCCCGCTTGTGCCCCCACTCGCGCCACTCGCCGTCGGCCGTGGCGTCCGCCGTGATGCCGCTGCCGAGGCCGCACGTCGCCTCCTCGCCGCGCAGCACCACCGTGCGGATGGGCACGTTGAACGTGGCATGCCCGCCAGGCCGCACGACGCCCACGGCGCCGCAATAGATGCCGCGCGCATCCGGCTCCAGTCGCCGGATCGCCCGCATCGCCTGCACCTTCGGGGCGCCCGTGACGGAGCCACAGGGGAACAGCGCCGCGAACACGTCCCGCAGGCGCGTACCCTCGCGCGTGACGGCCTCCACGTCGGAACTCATCTGCCACACCGTGGGCCACGCCTGCGTGTGGAACAGCCGCGGCACCCGCACGGAGAACGGCCGCGCCAGGCGCGACAGGTCGTTGCGCAGCAGGTCCACGATCATCAGGTTCTCGGCCCGCTCCTTTTCCGACGTGACGAGGTGCCGCGCGTTGGCCACGTCCTCGTCCGTCGTCGCGCCGCGCGGCGCCGTGCCCTTCATCGGCCGCGCCAGCAGCCGCGGCGCGGCGGCATCGTCCGCCCGCCAATCGAAGAACAGCTCGGGCGACACCGACAACACGGTCTCGTCCCCCATCCGCAGGCACGCGGAATACGCCTCCGGCTGCGCCCGCCGCAACGCCGCGAACAACGCGAACGGATCGCCCTGCATCCGCCCGCGCAGCCGCGTGGTGAGGTTCACCTGGTACAGCTCGCCATCGGCGATGGCGCGCAGGATCTCTGCGATCTGGGCGTCGAAGTCAGTACGCGACAGGCCCGCGCGCCAGTCGACGGCAGCCGTCGCACCACTGGCCTGCCATGCCTCTACCGCCGACGGGTCAGCCTCGCCGATCGGAACCTCGTGAATGTCGAAGTGTGCCAACGGACCGTCGGCGTCGTGCGTGCTCAGCGCCGCGTCGAAGGCGACCGCAGCCTCGTACCGCACAAATCCCACAGCCCAACGACCGGCGCGCGCATGCGCCTCGACCTGATCCAGCAGCGGCTGGACTTCCATCGGCGCGCGTGCAACGAGCGTCTCGAATGGCGCGCCGAACGCCAGCCGCAACGGCGCATCCGCCTCGGACGCGGCACGAAAATCGACGAGGGCACTGACCATCTGCGAAGCCATCGCCCGATTGTCGGCGCGAAAGCTGCAAGACCCCGCAGGCCACGGAGGCGGCACGGGCGACCACGCGACAGACCCGGGAGGGCGGTCGGGCCGTCTCCACGGAAGTAGAGGGGGAGCGCGCGCGCCGAAGGCCGCCGCGGAGGACATGGAGTGGAGACGGCCCGACCGACCTGCCGGGTCCGCGAGGTCTCACAACGGAAACTTCACCGGAACAGAGACAGCATCTGCTCCAACGCCACCGTGAACGGCCCCTGCAACAACGGCAACGAGAACGCGATCCCCACCAGCCCCACGCCCAGCGTCACCGGAAACCCCACCGAGAAGATCCCCACCTGCGGCGCCACGCGCGCGATCACGCCCAGCACCAGGTTGATGAACAGCATCGTGCCGATCAACGGCAGCGCGATCCACAGCCCCAGCTTGAAGATCTCCGCGCCCCACGTCTCCGGCCGCACCGCGTGCAGGAACTTGAACGGCTCGGGCCCGGGCGGGAACGCCGTGAGGCTTTCCACCACCGCCTGGATCACCAGCAGGTGCCCGTTCATCGCGATGAACAGGAACGCCACCATCGTGGAGAAGAAGCGGCTGGTGGCCGTGGCCTGGGTGGCCGAGATGGGGTCGAAGAAGCCCGCGAAGTTCAGGCCCATCTGCAGGCCGATGATCTCGCCGGCGAACTCCACCGCGGTGAACACGATGCGCACCGCGAAGCCCAGCGACAGGCCGATCAGCACCTGCTGCAGCACCAGCACGAAGGCGACCGCCGAATCCAGCGACACGGCGGGGGCCGCGGGGCTGGTGGCCGCCGCGGACATGGCGATGAAGAAGGCGAGCGCGATGCGCACGCGGGCCGGCACGGTGCGCTGGCCGAACACGGGCAGCGTCGTGAACAGCGCCAGCACTCGCAGGAACGGCCACAGGATGGGCGTGAACCAGCCCATCAACTGGGCTTCGGTGAACGAGATCACTCAGCTCGCGGCCGTGGCCAGCGACAGCAGCGTCGTGCGCAGGTAGTCCACCAGCGACGTGATCATCCACGGGCCGGCGATGCCCAGCACGGCCACGGCGGCCAGCAGCTTGGGCACGAACGTGAGCGTGGCCTCGTTGATCTGCGTGGCGGCCTGGAACACGCTCACCAGGATGCCCACCACCAGCACCACGATCAGCACGGGCGCGGAGACGGTGAGCAGGGTCAGCAGGGCCTGCTGGCCGACGGTGAAGACTTGTGCGGCGTCCATGTGCGATTACTCCAGGTCAACCAAAACTCGCCGCGAGCGAGCCGAGCAACAGGTTCCAGCCGTCCGCCATCACGAACAGCATCAGCTTGAAGGGCAGTGCCACCAGCACGGGGGACAGCATCATCATCCCCAGCGACATCAGCACGCTGGCCACGATCATGTCGATGATCAGGAATGGGATGAAGATGAGGAAGCCGATCTGGAAGGCGCTTTTCAGCTCACTGGCCACGAACGCCGGCACCAGCACCTTGAAGGGCACGTCCGCGCCCTTCACGTCGCCGGGCAGCTTGGCCAGCTTGGCGAACAGCTGCACGTCGGACTGGCGGGTCTGCTTGAGCATGAACGCGCGCACCGGCAGCTCGCCCTTGGCCAGCGCGTCCGTGAACGTGATCTTCGATTCCTGGTACGGCAGCCACGCGTCGTTGTAGACCTTGTCGATGGTGGGCGACATCACGAAGAACGTGAGGAACAGCGACAGGCCCACGATCACCTGGTTGGGCGGCGCGGCCTGCGTGCCGATGGCCTGGCGGAACAGCGACAGCACGATGACGATCCGCGTGAAGCCGGTCATCATCAGCAGGATGGCGGGCAGGAAGGACAGCGCGGTGAAGAACAGCAGCGTCTGGATCGGCACCGAGTAGCTGTTGCCGCCCGCGCCCTGCCCCACCAGCAGCGGCAGGCCCGCGCCGGCGGCCGGGGCGGCCTGCGCGTGCGCGTGGGTGCCCACGAGGGCCAGGACGACGGCGGCCAGCACCACGGCCAGGCCGCGCAGCACGCGGCTGGCGAAGGGCTTGCGGGTGAACGTGCGGGTGTGGGACGAATGGACCGGCATGCTGGTCACTCCCCCTTCGGGCCGCGCGACTCGCGCCAGCGCGCGATCAGCTGCTGCACGGTGACGACGTGGGCGGGGCCGCCTGCGGCCGGCACGCCGGGCGTCGCGGCCGGCGGCATCGACGCGGCATCGGGCGCCGCGTAGGTGGCGAGGTTGGTGACCTGCTCGCCCGTGATGCCCAGCACCAGCCAGTGCCGCTCGGCGCCGACGGCGACTTCCACCACGGACACGCGCTGCGCGGGGCCCACGCCCAGGTTGGCCACGGGCCGCAGGATGCCGGCCGCATTGGCGCCACCGACGCCGGCGCGCTTCAGGGCCTTCAGCGCCAGGGGGATGAGCGCGATCACGAGGATGAACGCGCCCAGGGGCAGGAGGGAGAAGCTCACGAGGGTGGGCCTTTCAGGGTTTCGTTGACGGGTCCGGCTCTTCGGTGGCTGGATACCATGTGGGGTATGCGATGGCGACGGTGTCAGGCCTCAGGCCTGACACCACTTTTTTTCCCGCGCTACGTGCGGCTCAGGCGGCGCATCCGCTCGCTGGGCGTGACGATGTCGGTCAGGCGGATACCGAACTTGTCGTTCACCACCACCACCTCGCCCTGGGCGATGAGGAAGCCGTTCACCAGCACGTCCATCGGCTCGCCGGCCAGGGCGTCCAGTTCGACGACCGAGCCCTGCGCCAGCTGCAGGATGTGCTTGATGGGGATGCGGGTGCGGCCCAGTTCCACGGTCAGCTGGACGGGGATGTCCAGGATCATGTTCAGGTCGTTGCCGGGGCCGGAGGGCATCTCGGCGCCGCCGAAGTTGGTGAACGACGCGGGCGCGACGGTCTCCACCACGGGCGCGGGTTCGGGCTTGGACTCGGCGAGCGCGGCGGCCCACTCGGCGGCCATCGCGTCGTCGTCGCTCATATCAGCTGACATTCGTGTCTCCCAACCAGCTCAGGCCCGAGCCGGTCAACATGCGGTCGATCTTGATGGCGTACTTGCCCGTGGAGGTGCCGTACTGGCAGTCGAACACCGGCACCCCGTCCACCTTGGCCTGGATCATGGGTTCCAGGTCCAGCTCGATGAAGTCGCCCGGCTTGAAGGCCAGCAGCTGCTCCACCGTGGCCGGCGCCTCGCCCAGCTCGGCCACCAGGTCCACCTCGGCGGACTGGATCTGCGCCTTCAGCAGGTTCACCCAGCGGCGGTCGGGCTCCACGCTGTCGCCCTGGATGCTGGAATACAGCACGTCGCGGATGGGCTCCAGCGTCGAGTAGGGGATGCAGAAGTGGATCGAGCCCGAGGTCTCGCCCACTTCCAGCGTGAAGCTCGACGCCACGACGATCTCGCTGGGCGTGGCGATGTTGGCGAACTGGGGCTGCATCTCCGAGCGCTGGTAGTCCAGCTCCAGCGGGTAGATGCCGACCCAGGCCTTCTTGTATTCCGTGATGATGCAGTCCACCAGGCGCTGGATGACGCGCAGCTCGGTGGGCGAGAAATCGCGGCCCTCGATGCGCGTGTGGAACTTGCCCACGCCGCCGAACAGGGCGTCGATCACGGCGAACACCAGCGACGGGTCGCACACGATCAGGCCGGAGCCGCGCAGCGGGCGCACCGACACGATGTTGAAGTTGGTGGGCACCACGATCTCGCGCAGGAACGCCGAGTACTTCTGCACCTTGATGCCGTTGATCGACACCTCGGGGCTCTTGCGGATCAGGTTGAACAGGCCGATGCGGATGTTGCGGGCGAAGCGCTCGCCGATGATCTCCATCGTCGGCATGCGGCCGCGGACGATGCGCTCCTGGCTGGCCAGGTCGTAGCTGCGGATGCCGCCTTCGACGGTCTCTTCCTGCTCGAGCTTCTGGCTCTCGCCGGTGATGCCCTGCAGCAGGGCATCGACCTCGTCCTGGGAAAGGATCTGCTGGTTCATCGCTTATCGCGCGTGGCCGGGCGTCACTGGATGATGAAGCTGGAGAACTGCACCGCGGCGATGGGCATCACCTCTTCCGGCGCGGCCGCCTTCTTCTTCTTTTTCCTGGGCGCGGCCTTGGCCTTGTCGGCGCCCTCGCCTTCCGCGGCGGCACCTTCCGGCGCCTCTTCGGCCTCGACCTCGTAGCCCATCGCCTTCAGGGATTCGCGGCGGATCTCGGCGGCCAGCTTCTGCTTGCCCTCGCTGCCGCCCAGGTCCTCGGACGTCTTGTGGGCCAGCAGCAGCAGGATGTTGTTGCGGATCGCGGGCAGGTAGCCCTTGATCTCCTCGCCGGCATGCTCGTCGGGCACCTGCAGGGTGAGGCCGATCTGCGCGTAGCGGTCGGCGTCGTGGTCGGCCAGGTTGACGACGAAGGGCTCCAGCGGCACGAAGGCCGGCGGCTTGTGGTCGCCGTGCGCGGCGGCCTTGGCGTGCGCGGCGGCGGGCGCGGCGGCGCCGTCGTCCGCCTCTTCCGCCGCGGCGGCGGCCTCGGCCGCCTTCTTCTTCATGATGACGAGCGCGGCCGTGCCCCCACCGCCCAGCAGCAGCACGGCCGCGGCGATGATGATGATCAGCTTCTTCTTGCCGTTCTTCGGGGCGGGGGCGGCTTCGGCAGCGGCGGCAGCGGACATCGGGCAGGCTCCTGGGGTTCTCGTGGGCGAGGGGCCCGGCACGGGCGCAGGATGCGCCGGGCAGGGGTTCGCCGATGAGACCGATTATTGGGAGCGGGCCTGTTCCGGGATGGCCGGAAAAGCGGCACTTTTAGCCGCCGGCTCGGGGCCTGGTGTCAGGCGTACGTATCGAGCAACCCACGCCGAACTGCGGCCCTCGCCACGGGCAGCGCGCCCGCGGCGTCCCCGCCCGAGCCCTGCGTGACACCCGTCCCGCCGCTGCCGATGCCGCCGTTCTGGCCGCGCCGCGCCTCCTCGGCCAGCTGGGCGAACGTGCCCTGCTGGCCCTGCGACGCCGGCTGGTCCGACACGCCGCCGCCCGACAGGCTCAGGCCCACCTGGCCGAGCGAATCGGCCAGCTGCGGCAGCGCCTGCTGCAGGGCATCGCGGGTGCTGGCGACATCGGCGGCCATCTCCACGCGCGTCGTGTCGCCCTCCACGGCGATCTTCACGCGGATCGGGCCCAGGTCCAGCGGGTTCAGCTGCACCTCGGCATGCTGCACGCCGTCCTTCATCCAGGTCTCGATCTGCTTGCCCAGCGCGGGCGCGAACGTGGGCGCCTGGGGCGGCATCTCCAGCGTGGCCTGCGCGGGCAGCAGCGTCGGCGCCGGGGCGGCGGCCGTGTTGTTGTCGGCGGTGCCGGCGCTGCCGGTGCCCTGCGCGGCGGCGGCCAGCGCGGCCAGGTCGCCGGCGGCGATGTCCAGGCCGGGCAGGCGCGCGTCGGCGCTGTCGGCCGTGCCGGTGGCCGCGTTGGCGGCGCCACCCGCGTCGCTAACGGCGCCCGCGGCCAGCGCGTCGGCGGCGCCGTGCGCGGCCTTGCCCGCGGCGTCGCCCTTCAGGGAGGCCTTCAGCGCGTCCAGCGCCGACAGCCCGCCGGCCACGCCGCGGCCGGCCGCCAGCGCGCCGGCGATGCCCGCGGCCGCCTCGCCCGCGGGCGTCGCGGCGACGGCCGCGGTGGCGGCGCGGGTGGCCAGGGCGGTGAGGGCGGGGTTCAGCAGGGACCAGGCCAGGGCGCCGGTGTCTTGGGCCGCGTGGCCGTTGGCGTTGGCCGCCCGGGCCGCAGACGCCGGGGACGACGCGTCGCCGTCGTCGGCCGAGTCCTCGTCGCGCTTGGCCGACGCGTCGCCCGACTTCGGGTCCGCCGGCTTGTCCTGCTCCGGCGCGTCGTGCTGCGCGCTGCGCAGCTGCGCGGCGAAATCGCTGGCGCCGTCGTCGTCGCCCGCACGCGCGCGGGCGGCGCGGGCCAGCCCCAGCGCGGAGGCCGCGGATCGGCTGGCGGCCGCGTGCACGGGGGCGGCGGATTGCGTGGCGGAGGTGGTGGGCAGGGCCATGGCGTCAGGCTCTCGGCAAGGAAAGGGTGGGCACGGACCGGCTTCGCGCTCAGGCGAAGCCGACCAGCGCGGCGTTGGGGCGGCGCCGCTGCGCCAGCTCGTCCAGGTTCTTCTGCTCGCGGCGGTCCTGCGCCTGCGCGGCCGCGCGCGCGTGGCGCTCCATCAGTCGCTGCACGGTGGCCACGCGGATTTCCAGCACCTGCAGGCGTTCGCGCGTGCGCGTGACGCCCAGCTCGGCCCCGCGCACGGCGTTGTTCTGCTGCGTGATGGCCTGGTCCAGGCGCGCGACGAACGCGTGGTAGCAGCGCACGATCTCGATCGCCCCGCCCTGCGCGAACTGCGCGGACCAGCGCTCGTGGTATTCGCGCCGATACGTGGCCAGCGCCTCGGCCTGCGCCGTGGCGGCCGCCAGCTGCGACTGCGCGGCGCACAGCGCGGACAGCGCCTCGTCGCGCAGCCCTTCCTCGCGCTCGAGGAGGGTCTGCAGGGTCTGCATGCGGGTCATTGGGTCACCTGCTTGAGTTGATGCTTGCTCTGCGCCATGGTGGCCCGGTCATGCATGTCCTGCTGCAGCAGGCCCAGCAGGGCGGGGTGCATCTTCACGGCGGCGTCGAGCTCGGGATCCGCGCCCGGCGCGTAGGCGCCCAGCTGGATCAGGTCCCGGGCCCGGTTGAACTTGGCGAGCGCGTGGCGCGCCTTGCGCGCGGCGTCCAGGTGCTCCTTGGGGGCCACGCTGGTCATCACGCGCGAGATGGATTTCTCCACGTCGATGGCGGGGAAGTGCCCGCTCTCGGCCAGCTCGCGCGACAGCACGATGTGGCCGTCCAGGATGCCTCGCGCCGCGTCGGCGATCGGGTCCTGCGGGTCGTCGCCCTCGGTCAGCACCGTGTAGAACGCGGTGATGGAGCCGCCGCCGGGCGCGCCGTTGCCGCTGCGCTCCACCAGCTGCGGCAGCTTGGCGAACACGCTGGGGGGGTATCCCCGCGTGGCCGGCGGCTCGCCGATGGCCAGGGCGATCTCGCGCTGCGCCATCGCGTAGCGGGTGAGCGAGTCCATCAGCAGCAGCACGTGCTGGCCCTTGTCGCGGAAGTGCTCGGCCACGGCGGTGGCGTAGCTGGCGCCCTGCATGCGCACCAGCGGCGGCGCGTCGGCCGGGGCGGCCACCACCACGGCGCGCTCGCGGCCCTCCGCGCCGAGGATGTCCTCGATGAATTCCTTCACTTCGCGGCCGCGCTCACCGATCAGCCCGACGACGATCACGTCGCAGGCGGTGAAGCGCGCCATCATGCCCATCAGCACCGACTTGCCCACGCCGGTGCCGGCGAACAGGCCCAGGCGCTGGCCGCGGCCCACGGTCAGCATGGCGTTGATCGCGCGCACGCCGGTGTCCAGCGGCTGGCGCACCGGGTCGCGGTCCATCGCGTTGATGCTGCGGCGCTGCATCGGCTCGTCGTGCACGTCCTCCAGCGGGCCCTGGCGGTCCAGCGGCACGCCGTGGGCGTCCACCACGCGGCCCAGCAGGCCGGGGCCCATGGGCAGGTGCAGGCCGCGGTCCTCGCTGCGGCGCCAGGGGTGGTTCTCCACACCGAACTTCGGCGGCACGTGCGGCACGGGGCGCGGCACCACGCGGGCGCCGCTGGCCAGGCCGTGCAGGTCGCCGGTGGGCATCAGGAACGCGCGGTCGCCGTCGAAGCCCACCACCTCGGCGGTGACGGGCGGCTCGCTGCCCTGCCCGGCCGTGACGTCGCACACGGCGCCCACGGGCACGCGCACGCCGGCGGCCTCCAGCACCAGGCCGGCCACGCGCACCAGGGTGCCCTGCATCTCCAGCGGCTGCGGCACCGCGGCGTAGGCCTCGATGTCGCCCAGCCAGCGCTGCCAGCGGGCGTGGCGTTCGCGCGCCAGCTTCGGGGCGATCGGGAGCGGGGGGATGTGGGCCATCGCGGGGCTCAGGCGCCGAGGTCGTCGACGGAGGAGGCCGGCCCGGCGTCCGCGCCGAGGTCGGCGTCGGCCGGGGCCGCCGCGTCCGGGGCGTCCCACGCGTCGTCGCGGCCGTACACCGCCGCGGCCTGCGCCCAGCGCGCGCCGATGCGGGCGTCGATGCGGCCCAGGTCGGATTCGAGGATGCAGCCGCCCGGCTCCACGGCCGGGTCCGCCATCAGGCGCACCTCGCGCGCCTGCAGCGCCTCGGCAGCACCGGCGGCGACGTGGCCCTGGTCGCCCGGATGGATCCGCAGGCGCAGGTGCCGCGCGGTCACCAGCACGGCGTTGACGGCCTCGGTGGCCACGTGCGCCACGATCTCGGGGCGCGTGGCGAGTTCGGTGCGCACCACCTGGCGCGCCAGCTGCACGGCGGTGCGGGTCAGTGCCTCGGCCATCGCGGCCTCCAGCTGGTCCCACTGGCTGTCCAGGTCGGCCACCATCTTGCCGAAGCGCGCGCCCAGCTGGCCATTGAGCTGCTCGCGCATCATCGCCACGGCGGATTCGCCGTCGCGATACCCATCCCCGTATCCCTGCTCGCGCGCGGCGTTCACGCGCTCCAGCCATTCGGCCTCGGTGGGCGGCGGCGGCGCGGCGGGCGGCGCCGTGGCGGCGGCGGCGGCGCGGGCGGCGGCCTGGCGCGCCGCGGCGGCCGCACCGGGGCCCAGGGCCTGCTTCGGGTCGGGCGTGGCGCCGAACGCGCCCGGCGTCCAGCTGGCGAACTCGGGCATCTCCTCGCGCGGGATGAAGCGGCCGTAGCCCGAGCTCGGCGGGCGCTGCAGCGGTTCCTTGGCGTAGAGGCGTTCCATGCGATCCAGCCGATCAGAGGAACTCATCCGCCCCTCCGCTGGCCATCACGATCTGGCCTTCGTCCACCAGGCGGCGCACGATCTTCAGCATTTCCTTCTGCTCGGCCTCCACCTCGGACACGCGCACCGGGCCGCGGGACTCGAGGTCCTCGCGCAGCGTCTCGGCGGCGCGGCTGGACATGTTCTTGAACACGCGCTCCCGCAGCTCGGGGGCCGCGCCCTTGAGCGCGACGATCAGCGACTCGGACTGCACTTCCTTCAGCAGCGACTGGAAGCCCTTGTCGTCCAGCTTGTTCAGGTCGTCGAACGTGAACATGTTGTCCATGATCTTCTGGCACAGCTCGTTGTCCGCCTCGCGGATGTAGTCGAGCGCCGAGGTCTCCACGCTCGAGCCCATCAGGTTGATGATCTCGGCCGCCGTCTTCACGCCGCCCAGCGTGGCCTTCTTCAGCTTGTCGCCGCCGGCCAGCACCTTGCTCATCACCTCGTTCAGGTCCTTCAGCGCGGACGGCTGGATGCCGTCCAGCGTGGCGATGCGGATCAGCACCTCGTTGCGCTGGCGCTCGGTGAACGCCTTCAGCACCGACGAGCTCTGGTCGAAGTCCAGGTGCACGAGGATGGCGGCCACGATCTGCGGGTGCTCGTTGCGCAGCAGCTCGGCCACCGACCCCGCGTCCATCCACTTCAGCGATTCGATGCCGGTGACGTCCGAGCCCTGCAGGATGCGGTCGATCAGCAGGTTGGCCTTGTCGTCGCCGAGCGCCTTGCGCAGCACGCTCTTCACGTACTCGTCGGTGTCGGCCACCAGCACGTGCTGCGATTGCGCCACCGTGCCGAACTTGTCCAGCACGGACTCCACGCGGTCGCGCGAGATCGCCTTCATCTTGGCGATGGTCTCGCCCAGGCGCTGCACTTCCTTCGGCGCCAGGTGCTTGAACACCGAGGCCGCCTCTTCCTCGCCCAGCGACATCAGGAGGATGGCCGCATCCTCGATGCCCTGGTCGTCGTTCTTGCCTGCGCCGATCGCCATGAAAGGGGTCCTGTCTCTTCTTCGTCGTTGTCGTCGTCGTCGCCGTCAGGTCACAGCGAGGTGTCGCCGTTGACCCAGTCGCGCACGATGTTGGCCACGGCCGTGGGGTTGTCCTTGGCCAGCTGGCGGGCGTGCTCCAGCTTGTGCAGGTGCATGGGCGGCTCCAGGAACGCCGCGCCACCGGGCAGCTGCTCGGGCTCGTCGTCCACCACGGCGTCCAGCTGTTGGCCCTTGGCGTCGTCGGCCACGGGGGGCTTGGCCATCGCGGCCATCACGGCCGGCTTCACCAGGCCGAACACCACCGCCAGGCCCACCAGCGCGAGGGCGGCGGGCACGGCGCCGGCGCGCAGCAGGTCCAGCAGCCAGGGCTGCTTCCAGAACGGCACGTCGTCGGGCTTGGAGGGCGGCTCCGCGCGGAACGGCGCGTTGATCACCTTGACCGAATCGCCGCGCTCCTTGTTGTAGCCGATGGCTTCCTGCACCAGCGCGGTGAGCTTGTCCAGCTCCTCCTGCGGCAGCGGCGTGGACGTGACCTTGCCCTTGGCGTCGGTCGAGACCTTGTGGTTGACGATCACGGCGGCGTTCAGGCGCCGGACCATGCCGGTGCCGTTGCGCACGACGCGCACCGTGCGGTCCACCTCGTAGTTGGTGGTGGACTCGCGGTGGCTGCCGTTGGCGCCGGCGCCGCCGCCGTTCTGGGCGGGCTGCAGCGGGGCCGAGGCGCCGTTGATCGGGGCGGTGGCGGGCACCGGCGGCTGGTTGCTGGCGGCGCCGGGGATGCCCGACGGCGCGGCCGCGCCGCCCTGCGACGAGTCGCTCACCTGTGCGCTGCGCACGGCGGCCGGCTCGTTGCCCTGGTTGGGCTTGAACTGCTCGCTGGTGGCCTCGCTCTGCGAGAAGTCGATGTCCGCGGCCACGCTGGCACGCAGGTTCTCGTGGCCCACCACCGGCTCCAGCAGCTCCTGGATGCGCTTGGTGTAGCCCTGCTCCACCTGCGACACGTACTGCAGCTGCGTCGGGTCCAGGCCCTGCGCGGCCTTGTCGTCCGACTGCGTCAGCAGCGTGCCGGTCTGGTCCAGCACCGACACCGACTTCGGGTCCAGGTCGGGGATGCTGCTGGCCACCAGGTGCACGATGCCGGCGATCTGCGCGCGGTCCAGCGTGCGGCCGCCGCGCAGCATCAGCACCACGGAGGCGCTCGCCTTCTCCTGCTCGCGGAAGAACCCGTTCTGGTTGGGCAGCGCCAGGTGCACGCGGGCCGATTCCACGGCGTCCAGCGCCTGGATCGTGCGGGTGAGCTCGCCTTCCTTGGCGCGCTGCAGGTTCATGCGTTCCTGCGTCTGCGTCTGGCCGAAGTGGTTGGCATCGAAGATCTCGTTGCCCAGCACGGAGGCCTTGGGCAGGCCCGCCTGCGCCAGCTTGAGCTTCAGCTCGTACATCTTCTCGGCCGGCACCATGATCGAGCCGCCGTCCGTGATCTTGTAGGCCACCTTCTGCTGGTCCAGCTGCTGCAGCACGGCGCCCGCGTCCTTGTCGGACAGGCCGCTGAACAGCACGCGCATGTCGCCCTGCGAGCCCCACAGCGACAGCGCCACGACCATCGCCACCACCATCGCGACCCCGGCCCCGAGCTTCAGCTTGGACGCGGCGGGCATGGCCATCAGGCGCGTCAGCGGGGTGCTGGCGGGCTCCAGGGCCATGGGCGGGGCGGTGACGAGGGCGGTATCCATTGCCCGAATTCTTGAGGACGGGCAGCTTCCGAGAAGCGGCGAGAAACCGGCCCTTCGCCGCTCAGATCCCGCCTTGGCGTGCCGACCGCGTGCGTACAGTCCACCTCATGCCGAAAAGGCCCGCCCCATGAACGTCACCCTCAAGCCCTTCGATTTCAACGCCGCCCTGGCCCGCGCCGGGCTGGGCGCGGACGGCACGCCGCTGGCAGGACGGGCGTCCGGCATCGGTGGCCTGGCGGGCGTCAAGGGCGTGGGCGGCACGTCCACGGTGGACAAGGCCGACTTCTCGTCGGCGATGACCAACGCGCTCAAGGCCGTCAGCGCCCAGCAGAACGAGGCCGATCGCCTGCAGAACGAACTGCAGATGGACAACCCCACCGTCTCGCTGGAGCAGACGATGGTGGCGATGAACAAGGCGCAGGTGGGGTTCCAGGCGGCGCTGACGGTGCGGAACCGGTTGGTGCAGTCGTATACCGACATCATGAACATGCAGGTTTGAGCGGGCGCGTTCGAACGCTTGGCTCGATTGCTTTGTGGAGGTCGGAGGGACGATCGCTTCGCTCGGTTGCGAGACCGTGCTTGCGCGAGGCCGGGACGGGCGGCGCTCCTCCGTCACGGCCTGGATTCCAACCTTTCGCCTGGACGGCGAAAG
>OUNM010142019.1_pt1 | contig 105057 bp, 87 predicted proteins | sample 1769961 | NCBI WGS metagenome assembly OUNM01 (sample SAMEA3914820, study PRJEB12502) | metagenome | biome: forest; material: soil | place: USA | collected 2012-03-12 | depth 0.3 m
CGCGAGCGCAGCTCCGTGACCTGCTCGTTGCCGCTTTCGCAGCTGCCCTGCTCGCTGCCCAGCAAGCCGATCCCGAAGTTCAATTGCGCATCGCCTGATCGATTGCCTGTCACAGGGACCGACCTGCAGCCAAAGCAGCGAGTCGGCTGGCGCTAGCCGCTCCGCTCGGCCGCCAGCCAGCCGCTCCGCTCAAGGAACATGCACAGGCGCTTTGGCCCGCTTCAGCGCGAGTGGCTCACTCACTCGAACGACGCACGGGATCGCTTCTGATCCACATTCGATTCCAGATCCTGGGTCGCCGGGAGAAGTGGCTTCGTACGCACTGTCCCCCACGACTGAGAAGCCGGTCAGGTAGCTGAACGCAGGCGCCTTCGCGTAGGCGCCCGTCGCAGGATCGAAGCGGTAGACGACAAAGCCAGCGCCTGAGCTGTCCTCGTAGAAGTACAGCTTGCCTCCCGACCAAGACGGGCCGAGCCAGCTCTCGTCGCCCTCACCGACGCCGAGCAGTGCCACCAGGCGCTGCCCACCACCGTCGATTGGCTCCGTGCGCACCTCCGTCGTCGTCCCGACAGCGCCGACGTGGTCGTTGAGGATGAACGTGTCGACGAGCGCGAGCCGTCGGCCAGCCAGCTGCAGCGCATCGACGCTCGGGCTTCGCGGGCGAGCACAGATCAGCCCAGCGGCTTCGTCCAGCGACGAGTAGTAGCACTTGCGATGAGGAGCCCCAGCCAGAGCCTTGCGCTTCGATCCATCCCAGCGACTGACGAGCACCTTCGTGCCGTCGCTCACCCACGCCACGTGCTCACCCCAGATCGTCGGATGCGAAGCGCCCGTACTGTCCGGCACCGTCTGCGGATTGCTGCCGTCGATCGCCGAGATCGCAACGTGGCAGCCGCCCGCACAGCTGACATAGGCGAGCGTTGGCACGCCACGCGCGTCCGGGCCGACGTCGAATTCGATTGCCTTCGTCGCCGTCGGGCTCGGGAGCGTCGAGATCTGACTGCCGCGCTTGACGACGATGTGCCACGAGCGGTCCGCAGTGACGTAGTCGCTCCACGCAACGACGTCACCGTACGCCTCGACCGCTGTGCTCTTGGACAGGGTCGCGATCGTCGTCGGAGCTGCCACTGCCGCTGTCGGCGCGAGCAAGCACACTGCAGTCGCGAGCATCGCGGCCAGCTTTGCGCTGCTCTGGGGTTGGCGCTTCATACCCCACCAACCCATCCGAACGCTGAACGGATCGAAGCGAGTCCGACGCACGGCCACAGAGGCATCGTTGGTTCCGCGCCGTGTGGCTTGTCAGCGCGAGCGCGTGCCCACCAGGCTGCGCTCGACCAAGCTCTGCGCGGTGTCCGCGATCGAATCCTCGATCGGGCGTGGCTCCCAGCCGAGTGAGGCTTTTGCCTTCTCAGCGGTGTATGCGTAGGACTTTCCAAGGTCGCCTGCGATCGAGCGGACGCTTGCGTCGAAGATCCCCATTGCGCGGATCAGGAGGTCGGGGGCGATGCGTGTCGGCACCTTGGCCGCAGCCGGGCCGAGGCGCTCGCGCAGGATCCGACCGACGTCCTGCATCCAGAGGAAGCGATCGACTGCGAGGAATCGCTCGCCGGCAGCAGCCGGAGAGGTCATCGCGCGGACGTGAAGGTCGGCGACGTCTCGAACATCGACGAGCACGAAGCCGAGCCGCGGCATCGCTGGCATCCCGTTGAGCAGTCGTTCGACCACCTGCAGCGAAAAGGACCGGTCATCGCTGAGCGCAGGGCCGATGATCGCTCCTGGATTCACCGTCGCCAGCCGGCTCTCCGCGCCGCGCTCCCGCACGTAGTCCCAGGCGGCGCGCTCGGCGATCGTCTTCGAACGAACGTACGGCGTGCGCTGTGCGTCATTTGGGTCGGTCCAGTCCGACTCGTTGTATGGCGCTGACGCTGACGGTGCGCGTCCGTGTCGGACAGCAGCGACGGACGAAGTCATGACGACGCGCTGAACGCCCGCGTCGAGGCTCGCACGCAGCACGCGCAGCGCGCCATCGCGTGCCGGGACGATCAGCTCATCCGGATCCTTCGGCTGCGTCGGTGGGAAGGGCGATGCGACGTGGAGCACATAGTCACACCCTGCCACTGCCTCCGCCCATCCATCGTCTGCGTTGAGGTCGGCCGCGACGATCGACAGCTTGTCGTCAGTCGCAACGCCTGCGGCCGTCAACGTCGCTCGGACGTCATCTGCGCGCTGCAGGGAGCGTACGGTCGTGCGCACCGTGTACCCCTGACGCAGGAGCTCGACACAGCACCAGCCCCCTAGGAACCCTGTGCCCCCGGTGACGAGCACCGTCCCGCCTGGATCGACCATTCGGGGAGTCTATTCGGCGCCCTCGCTGAGTGGACGCGGCGTTACGTGCCCGCTAGTTAAAGCCAGATCCCAAGATGTCGATACGCCCACATGCCTGTCACGGGGGTAATGAAGCACGCGGTCATCACGTTCGTCGCAATCGCGCTCACGGCAGCAGCAGCAGCTCCCGCAGCCGCAGTCGACGTGCAGATCGTCAACAGCTCAGGGCAGCCGGCGTCGAGCATCTACCTGATGCTCGAAAAGGGCTCGAGCAGCGATGGTCAGCTGCCCAACGAAGTTGGCGTCCCGCTGAGCCAGATCAAAGGCTCGACGTTCTCGCTCGGCGCGCTCTCAGCTGGGCGGCTGTACATCTCCTACGGCGCCCCTGTGACCGTCAAAGAACCGCCGTTCGCAACGACCCGCTACGACAAGATCGAGCTCTCGAATCCAGGGGTCGCCGACGTGACGGCAGTCGACTTCTTTGGCATTCCGACCGACCTGCAGTCGCTCGACGCTTCCGGTGCGACCGTCGGCGACGCTGTCGGCTATCGCTGTTACACCGACACCCTGCTGCAGCGCCTGCGACCGCTCGGCGCTGCCGCCGAAATCGCAACTGGCAATCGGTTCGTCCGTTTCCTCTCGCCGCAGCTGGCGAGCGAAGGGACCTTTCCTTCACTCTCCCCCTACATCGCGTCGATGACAGGCCAGACGATTGAAGTCAACGACGAATTCCTGAAACGATCGATCCACTACAAAGGCACGTTCGAACCGGGTGGCTCGATCACGCTCAACGGGACGATCACGACGGCCGGCAAAGCTGAGCCAGGAGCCCCGTTGAGAATCGAAGGCTCGACGCTGCCACAGGGTGTGTACACAGGCAACGGCATCTATACCGTCAACAACGAACCTGCCGACGTCTCGCAGAACAACGAATACTCGACGATCTACCGCGACGTCGTCGCTGGCTTCGGGCTCGGATATTGGGGCGGGAGGTACGGCAACAACAGCGCCAGCTGGCTGCACCAGCCCAACTTCGCTGCAGCCCGTCTCAGCAGCTCACCATTTCCGACGTACAGCTTGTACGCCTCGACGATCGCCGAATACTCGAGTGCATACGGCTATTCGTTCAGTGAACTTGGACCCAGTGAAGTCACCGTGCCGCTCGAACCGTCGGTCGCCACGATGCGCCTCACGATCGACCCCGATCAGGGACCGGCCACGCCTGGTTGCGTAGGTGAATCCACGCCGCCGGCTGCACCCTCCCAGGCGCCTGCCAGCGCGCCGGCCGCTCCTGGCGCCGACGCGCCTCCGACAGCGCCCACCGCTGGTTCTGGTCAGGTCGAGGTGACGATCGACACGCCGTTGGCCGAGCTCGACAAGCGGGGTCGTGCGCTGATCACGTTGAGCTGCAGCGGCGATCCGTGTCGCGGCGAGCTCGCGCTCGAGCGGCTAGCTCCCAAGCCGGCAACGCGCAAGCGCCGAGGTCCGAAGGCGCGCCGTGCGTCGCGCGCCGTGCACCACGCACCGCCTTCAGCGCGAGCAGTGACCGTCTTCGGGCATATCGCCTTCGCGATCGAGCAGGGCAAGCGACAGTCGATGTGGGTGACGATCAGCCCTGCTGGGCGACGCGCAATCCAGGCCGCAAAGGGCCATCGCTTGAGCGTGCTCGCGGAAGCACTCGTCGGGCCGAAGAGCGCTCCGACTGTCGCCGGGCGCCGCAACGTGACGCTGCAGCGCTTTACGCCGACATCGCACAAGCGCCGTCGCGCGCGTCACTGAGGTCGTCCCGAACGCGCGCCGCCGCTGAGCCGGCGGCGCTCAGCAGCCGCAAGCTCACCCGATCGTCGCGACGTCGATCACGAAGCGGTAGCGCACATCACTGCGCACAACGCGGTCGTATGCGCCATCGACTGCGTCCGCCGAGATCAGCTCGATCGCCGGCCGCACGTCGTGCTCGGCGCAGAAGTCGAGCATCTCCTGCGTGTCCGGCAGCCCGCCGATTGCCGAGCCCGCCAGGCTGCGCCGGCCGCCGATCAGCGAGAACGCGTGCACCTTGTCCGGCTGAGACGGCGCCCCGACCGAGACCATCGTGCCGTCGACGCGCAGCAGCCGCAGATAAGCGTCGAGGTTGAGGTTCGCCGAGACCGTGTTGAGGATCAGGTCGAAGCTGCCCTGCAGCTGCTTGAACGTGTCCCGATCCGAGGTCGCGTAGTAGTGCTTCGCACCGAAGCGGAGTCCGTCCTCTTGCTTGCTCAACGACTGGCTCAGAACAGTCACCTCAGCGCCCATCGCCGCCGCGATCTGCACGCCGACGTGGCCGAGTCCGCCCATGCCGATCACCGCGACTTTCGAGCCCTCGCCGACGCGCCAGTGCTTCAGCGGCACGTACGTCGTGATCCCCGCGCAAAGCAGTGGTGCTGCATCCTGCAGCTCGATCGCGTCAGGGATCTTCACGACGAAGTGATCCTTGACGACGATCTGCTGGCTGTAGCCGCCGTACGTCACCTCGCCCTCGTAGTCGCGGGCGTTGTACGTCTGCACGTTGCCCTTGACGCAGAACTGCTCCTCGCCTGCGAGGCAGTACTCGCACTCGCCGCACGAGTCGACCATGCAGCCAACGCCGACGCGGTCGCCGACTGAGAACCGATCGACGTCCGAGCCGACCGCGGCGACGACGCCCGCGATCTCATGTCCTGGGACCATCGGGTAGATCGCCCCACCCCACTCATCGCGAACCTGGTGGATGTCGCTGTGGCAGATGCCGCAGTACTCGACGTCGATCTGCACGTCCTGAGGACGCAGCTCGCGGCGCTCGATCGTCGTTTTGTCGAACGGCGCGCCTGCCGCTGGTGCGCTGAGTGCGGGTGTCGCAGGCATGGACTCTCCTCGAAGTCGTGGGGCTGGCTGGGCGCGTAGGCCCTCGTCTCAACCTAACACCGACGCAGCGAGCGCCCGGGAGGCTTCCTCGAGCTCGTCACGTCCCGCTCGCCGCTGTCGCAGCCAGCCCGAAGCGCACGCCGGTCAGCTCCTCAGAGACCTCCCACAGCCGTCGGGCGGTGTCCTCGTCGCGTGCGGCCCGCGTGCGCCCCACCAGCTTTGGCGCGCCGCGGGTTTCCATCAAGCCGCCTGGCCCTGCGAAGCTGTTTCCGGGAACGTCGGCAACTGCCGCGTAGAGCGTCGGCAGCGCGCCGCCCTGCTCATCCTGCGCGATCAGACGGTTGCCGACTGCGCTTGCGAGGTCCCACAGGCGGCGTTCGCTGTGGAACTGCAGGTTTGTCGCGGCGTAGCCTGGGTGTGCTGCCGTCGCGAGCACCGGTGACCCCGCCGCCGTCAGGCGGCGCTGCAGCTCAGCAGTGAACAGCAGGTTGGCGAGCTTCGACTGGCCGTAGGCGCGCCAGCGACGATAGGGCTTGTGCTCCCAGTTCAGATCCTCGAAGTCGATCGCCCCGAAGCGGTGCGCGCCGGAGGCGACCGTAACGACACGATCCGTCACCTGCTCCAGCAGCAGGTTCGTCAGCGCGAAGTGTCCAAGGTGGTTCGTGCCGAACTGCAGCTCAAAGCCGTCGGCCGTTTGCGAGAGCGGCGGCACCATCACGCCGGCGTTGTTGATCAGCAGGTCGACCTCACCGTCGATGCCCGCAGCGAACTGGCGCACCGAGTCGAGGCTCGCCAGATCGAGCGAGCGCACTTCTGTCTCACCGGCCATCGTCGCGGCCGCCTGCTCACCCTTCTCTGTCGAGCGAACTGCGAGCACGACGTGGGCGCCCGCGCCGGCGAACGCTTGGGCGGCAGCACGCCCAATGCCACTGTTCGCGCCCGTCACGATCACCTTGCTGCCAGTCATGTCAGGCATCTGCGTCAGATCAAAAGTAGTCATAGGCAACAATGTAGGCTATGTCTACAAAGATGTCAACGACAACTTGCGACGGTAGGCTGGGTGGATGAGCGAACGCCCCTATCACCACGGCAACCTGCGCGCGGCGCTGCTCGACCAAGCTGAGCGCACCTTGCGCGAGCGCGGCGCCCAGGCGCTGTCGCTGCGCGAGCTGGCACGCGACGTCGGCGTCAGCCACGGCGCTCCACGCAGGCACTTCGCCGATCGTCAAGCGCTGCTCGACGCACTCGCGGAGGCCGGCTTCGACAGGCTTGGCGCTGAGCTGCGCGCGGCCCTCGACAGCGCCGGTGAGGGCTTCCAGGCGAGGCTGAGCGCGATCGCTGCTGCATACGTCCATTTCGCCACCCGCGACGCTGCATTGCTGGAGCTGATGTTCGCCAACAAGCACCGCGAGCCGGCCGGCGGACAATCCGGCGGCGAGCAGCTGGGCGCGTTGCACGAGGCGGCCGACCGGGCATTCGCCGTGATGCTCGAGCTGATCGAGCAAGGCCAGGCAGAGGGCGTGCTCGAAGAGGGTGAGCCTGAGCGCGTAGGGCTCGTCCTGTTCGCGACGATCCAGGGCATCGCCGCGCTCGTCACCGCCGGGATCGTCGCCCCCGAGCAGATCGACGAGCTCATCGCCGATGCGATTGCCCGCTTCCTGCGCGGCTCGCGCGAGGTCTCCGCAGTCCGATAGAACTGTCTACGGTGGCGGGGCGCAGTGAGATCGACTTCACGTATTCGCTGACCGACCGCGTTTTTCGCCTGAGCATGGGCGAGCTCGCTGACTTCAGCGGGGCCAAGTACGACGGTGACTTCTCGCTCACGCTCGAACAGGCGCAGCGTCGCAAGCACGAGTACGTCGCTGAGCGGATCGGCATCGACCCTGGCGCTCGTGTGCTCGACGTCGGCTGCGGCTGGGGGGCGCTGCTCGACTTCATCCGCCGTCGCGGCGCCGTCGGCGTCGGCGTCACGCTCTCCTCGGCGCAGCTCGCCGCATGCAGGCGCCACGACCTCGATGTCCAGCTCGCCGACGGGCGTCAGCTGGCTGTCGATCGCTTCGGCAAGTTCGACGCCGTTGCGAGCCTCGGCGCGTTCGAGCATTTCTGCTCGCCCGATGACTACCGCGCCGGACGGCAGCCAGAGGTCTACAGCTCGTTCTTCGAGCACATCGCGCGCCTGCTGCCGAGTGGCGGGCGGTTGTACCTGCAGACGATGGTCTACGGCTGCAACATGATTCCCGCTGACCAAGCGCTGGGTGCGCTCGAGCAGCTGCCACCCGAGCGCACCGACGCTTGGTATCTGGCGCTGCTCGCGCGTCAGTTCCCAGGCTCGTGGCTGCCATTCGGGCAGGAGCAGGTTGTCGAGTGCGCTGCGCCTCACTTCCGTCTGCTGAGCAGCGAGAGCGGGCGCCTCGACTACATCGAGACGATCAATCAGTGGAATGCGCGCATCGGGCGTCGCAGTCTGCGCAAGTCGCTGCTCAAGCTCCAGCTCGTGCCGCGCTGGCTGACGAGCGCCGACTTCCGCCTCGCCTTCACCTCAGGCGTCAGCGCGAACAAGATCTGCTTTGAACGCGAGCTGCTCGATCACTTCAGGCTGACGTTCGAGAAGCAGCCGAGCTGAGCGCCCGACCGACAGACAGACACCATACGTCTGCACCCGTGCTATGAGCCTGGCTTGGCCAGCCGCAGCAGCACGAGCCGCCACGCGCACTGCGCTTGCTCAGGGTGCGCTGCGACGGCTTCGCGCACGCGCGCGTAGAAGTCGTCAGCGAGCTTCGTTGCAGCCTGCGCTGAGCGCTCAGCGGCGATCGCGCCGAACAACGACGGCTCAGAGAATGCGCGCAAGAACTCGCTTGCACTTGCAGCGAACGCAGCGACGTCGCCGCCCTGCTCATAGCTTTCCCACAGCGGGTCGGCGAGGTCGGTCTCAGCGCACTCCTGCAGGGTGAACTCGCTCAGCAACGCAGACCCCGGCGCTGGCGGATCGGCTGGAGCCGATGGATCGGCCGGGGACGACAGATCTCTCAGCGGCGCGAGGAACTCCTCGCGCGTGCGGTAGTAAGTCGGCACGACCATCCGCTCGTAGTCGGCGCTGCTGAGCACGCCTTCAGCGACCATCTCGCGCAGCGCGTCGTTGGCGAGCTCCAGCAGACCCTCCGCGCCACAGCGGCCGTGCTCGTCGGCACCGCTGCCGACGATCACGAGCTGCCCGCCAGGCACGAGCTCTGCGAAGCGGTTGCTGAGAAAGCGATGCCAATCATCGGCAGCACGCTCTGCATAAGCGGTGCGCTCCGCAGGCGAGCCGAGCGGCGAGAAGATCTGACCAGACAGCGTCGTCGGCACTGCGCTCAGCCAGTGCACAGTGATCGAGCTCCAGCCGAGCGTCACGTGCGCGCTCGGAAACAGCCGCTCGTAGAACGAGCGGCCAACCGCATAGGCGAAGACGTGCTCGTCGTCGCGCAAGTAGCTCTGTGGATCGGTCTGCAGCGTCTCGAACAGCGCAGCGAAGTCGTTGCTCGGCAGATCGGTGTGGACGATCGAGATCGCCGCCTGCGCGCCGAGTCGGTCGCGCAGCTTCTCGATCGCCGTGCTCATCGGGACGAGCGAGTTGCGACCCTGCGAGCTGCCGTAGTCGGCGACAACAGCTTGGCTTTGCTGCAGCGTCAGCGGTACCGCTTCGCCTGCACGCACGAGCAGCCCCAGCCCGTCGTGGCCGGCGACGTGCTGGGGCTGGGAGTGGCGGTTGTACTCGCCGTCGCCCGCCATCACTGAGACGCCTGGGCGGGCGCGGTGCGAGTCGGCACCTGACATGACGACATCCTAAGAGCGCCGCCCCTGCCGCACGCTGCACCCCGCGCCGACTGGCTGCGCAGCCAATTTTCGACTACGCTCCGCGAACCCCCAGCAAACTTGTCCCAGTCGGGTCCGGCGAGCGGTCGGCCTGAACCAGGGCAGAGAACGGAGAGAATGAGATGGCGCGCACGTTCGTGATCGGCGTTGGCATGACGAAGTTCGAGAAGCCTGGGACGAAGGAGGGCGACTACCCGAACTGGGCGGAGGAGGCAGGCGGCAAGGCGCTCGCCGACGCAGGCGTCTCCTACGAGCAGATCGAGCAGGCGTTCGTCGGCTACTGCTACGGCGACTCGACTGCAGGCCAGCGCGCTGTCTACGGCCTCGGCCTGACGGGCATCCCTGTCGTCAACGTCAACAACAACTGCTCGACTGGCTCGACTGCGCTGTACCTCGCGCGTCAGGCAGTCAAGGGAGGGCTGGTCGATTGCGCGCTCGCGCTTGGCTTCGAGAAGATGGAGCTCGGCTCGCTCGGGGTCAAGTTCACCGATCGCACGAACCCGATGGACCGCCACGTCGGTGCGCTGCTCGAGCTGCGCGAGTGGGAGAACGCGCCGCCTGCGCCGCAGATGTTCGGTGCAGCTGGGCGCGAGCACATGGAGCGCTATGGCTCGACGCCTGAGCACTTCGCGTGGATCGGCTTCAAGAACCACAAGCACTCGGTCAACAACCCTTACGCGCAGTTTCAAGACGAGTACACGCTGGAGGACATCAAAGGCGCGAAGGAGATCTACGCACCGCTGACGAAGCTGCAGTGCTCGCCGACGTCTGACGGCAGTGCCGCAGCGGTCGTCGCCTCTGAGCGCTTCATCGAACAGCACGATCTGTGGGACGGAGCGATCGAGATCGTCGGCCAGTCGATGGTCACCGACATGACGAGCACGTTCGAGGCGAAGTCGGCGATCGCAGTCGTCGGCGCAGACATGAGCCGCACTGCTGCCGAGCAGGCGCTCGCTGAGGCGCAGACGGACGTCGGCGAGGTCGACGTCGTCGAGCTGCACGACTGTTTCTCAGCCAACGAGCTGATCACGTACGAGGCGCTTGGGCTCGCAGGCGAGGGTGAAGCTCACAAGCTCGTCGAGGCGCAGGCGACGACGTACGGCGGCGCTGGGCCTGTCGTCAATCCTTCAGGCGGGCTGATCTCCAAGGGCCACCCGCTCGGCGCCACAGGGCTTGCGCAGTGCAGCGAACTGACGTGGCAGCTGCGCGGCGACGCGGACGCGCGCCAGGTGGAGGGCGCGAAGGTGGCGCTGCAGCACAACATCGGCCTTGGCGGCGCAGCGGTCGTGACGGTCTACAAGCAGCCTGCTTAGTCACACTCACAGACGCTCACTCACCCGGGGCGGTTTGAACAATTAACGCCTCGGGTACCTCTTGGGTTCGGACGAGCCGGCGTTGTGCGGCGGGGATAGGTTTCACTTCCGGAGTGAGACCGTGGGGATGAGTGACGGTGGCGTGGGGACGCTGCTGTCGCGCCGTAGGCCGGCTGCGTCCGAAGGCGGCGCGGGGCTCGCTCAGCCCATGATGTAGGCGAGCGAGACCTGCGCCGTCAGCTTGCAGCCGGCCGCTGTCGCCTTCTTTGCGACGGGACGCTTGTGCTTCTTCTTGCGCTTCTTCGAGCTGCGCTGGACTGAGCTCGATTCTTTCGATGGCACGCTGGCTGCCGCAGGGGTTGGGGCAGTCGATGAGAGCACCTGACCGGCGTTGCGGGCGCTGCCGAAGTCGGGCTGTTCGCCTTGGTAAGGCTGCCAATCTTCTTCGCCGCCGCCGCCCGTGCTGCATTCGATGCTGCCACCGTCCTCAGTGATCGTCTGCGCTGCGCCCAGCGCGGCACCGACCTTGCCAGTGAGGAATTCAGCCTTCGACTGTCCGTCGGTCACGGCTGCAGCCATCGCTTGGCGGTAGACGCCTGTGGCGGTCGCTGCGTCGGCGTTCTGTGCGATCGGCTGCGTGCCGATGCCCTCGACGCTGACTGTGCGCAGCGTGGTCGTCGTCGGCGCTTCAGCGACGGCGACGCCGATCATGTTGGCGACAGCGAGGGCGGCAGCCGCGGCAAGCACAGCCACCAGCGCGAGCTTGACGCGATTCACGCGATCTCCAGCGCCTGAGCGACGGCCGAGAGCATGCTGCGAGTGTAGCTCTGTCCCGTCCTTTCGTAACGTACGGGTCGGTGAGCGAGCCCCCTTTGTCGAGTCGCGTGCGCGACGCGTCGCCGGCCGATGCGGCGGCGTGCGCGGCGATCTACGCGCCTTATGTGACGGACACAGCGATCACGTTCGAGACGGAGCCGCCGTCTGAGCAGGAGATGGCGCAGCGGATCGAGACGGCGCTCGAGAAGCACGCGTGGCTCGTGCTCGAAGAGGAAGACGGAAGGCGCGTCGTCGGTTATGCCTACGGCGGCCAGTTCAACCGTCGCCCGGCTTACCGCTGGTCGTGCGAAGTGAGCGTCTATCTCGAGCATGGCAGGCGACGCACTGGTGCGGGCAGGGCGCTGTACGAAGCGCTGTTCGCCAAGCTCAGCGCGCGTGGCTACCGCATGGTCGTCGCCGGCATGACGCTGCCCAACGAGGCGAGCGAGGGATTGCACCGCGCGCTCGGCTTCGAGCCGGTCGGCACGTATCGCAAAATCGGCCACAAGCTGGGCGCGTGGCACGACGTTGCGTGGAGCCAACGCGTGCTGCGCGACGACGAAGGGGAGCCGCGCGAGCCGGAGTGACGCCGGCTCTGCTGCTCTGCTTGGCTTGACACGTGCCACTCGACGACCGCCTCACCCCGCATCCGCCGGAGCTGCCGGCTGAGCTGCAGCGTGCAGGACAGGTGGCGCTCGAGCACGACGCGAGCTTCGCTGAGGTTGAGCTCGTTGCGGCTGAGCTCACAGACGCAAACGCGCGAGGCGTGTCCTTCAAAGCTTGCAAGCTCGCTGACGTTGACCTCTCGAGCGCACGCCTGGAGCACTTGTCACTGAGCCACTGCGTGCTGAGCGACTGCAACCTCGCCAACGTGCACTCGTCTGGGGCGCGCGTGCAGAAGGCAAGCGTTGAGCAGAGCCGGATGACAGGCATCAGGTTCTCAGAGGCGCAGCTCAGCGACATCACGTTCAGCGGCTGCCGCGTCGACCTCGCATCGTTCGGCTTCTCAAAGCTCGTCCGCGTCACGTTCGAGGACTGCCTGCTGACGCAAAGCGACTTCCTCGACGCTGAGCTCGACCGCGTGCGCTTCGTCGGCTGCGACCTGACTGAAGCTGACATGCGCGGCGCGCGGCTCAAGCGGTGCGAGCTACGCGGCTGCGATCTGACTGGCCTGCAAGGCGTGAGCAGCCTGCGCGGTGCGGCGCTCGAGTGGCCGGCGATCGTCGAGCTGGCAGGCGTACTCGCTGCTGAGCTGGGCATCGAGGTGCTCGACGATCGCTGAGCTGCGCCGGCGCGCGCTGGCCGCTTCGCTAAGTTCAGCGAGATGCCGCTGCACCCGCTGGCCGTCAACTTCGCAGCAGTCGCTGATGCGTACGAGCGCGGTCGCCCCGAGTACCCGCCTGCAGCGATCGGCGCGCTCGCAGCTGAGCTCGCTCTCGCACCCGATGCGCGCGTGTGTGACCTCGCAGCAGGCACTGGCAAGCTGACGCGAGCACTGCTCGCAGCAGGCCTCGATGTGATCGCTGTCGAGCCGCAGGAGCCGCTGCGCGAGACGCTGGTTGCAAGCGTCGGCGCTGAGCGCGTGCTGAGCGGCTTCGCTGAGGAGATCCCGCTGCCCACGGCGTCGGTCGATGCGGTCACGGTCGCGGATGCCTTTCACTGGTTCGATCACGCTGCTGCGCTCGCTGAGATCCATCGCGTGCTGCGCCCTGGCGGTGGCCTCGCTGTAGTCGTCACCGTTCCCGACTGGAGTGGCGCCGGCTGGGCGCAGGAGCTGGGCGCGCTGATGGCCAAGCTGCGTCCAGAGCACCCGCAGTTCGAGGGCCCACCGTGGCAGCAGGCTGTGCGCGACAGCGGCGCCTGGAGCGAGCCACGCGAGATTCGCGTGACAGCGAGCCGACCGACCGATCCGCAGCGCTTGCGCGATCACATCGAGTCGTTCAGCTGGATCGCTGCGATGGATACAGATGAGCGCGCAGCGACGATGGCCGAGGTCGAAGCGATCATGGCCAGCAGCGAGACGCCTGCGGCGATGCCCTTTCAAGTCGCCATCGGTCTGACTTCACCCGTTTGATTTCTTTCAATTAATTAAATAGATAGAAGGCAATTGGGCTTGCTCGTGCCACGGCCGGCTATCAGCCGCAACCACTCAGTTCACCAGCTGGCAACAAGTCGTTAACGGCTCGGACACCGAATCGCGCAGTCTGCTGCGTAGCTTCTCCGTCTACGGCGCTCGGGTCGGGGGTCGCTGCTCTTTCAATCTCTACGGAGGGACGGTTGTTGTGCCGAGGACGCTCGCTGGTCGCAGTCATCTAGGTTTGCTTCGCTGCTTGCTGCTCGCTGCCACGTGTCTCGTGGCGCTCGCGTTTGTCGCGGAGTCCCAGGCGAGCGCAGCAGCGCTCACGCCTGGCGATGTCGTCATCTACCGCGTTGGCAACGGCGGCAGCCTCGGCAGCGCTGCAGTGCCCGTGTTCTTCGACGAGTACGACTCGAGCGGCAAACTCGTCGAATCGATCGCGCTGCCGACGACGACGAGCAGTCCGAACCACCGCTTGACCGCGAGCGGCTCAGGCAGCTCCGAGGGGCTGCTGACGCTGTCTGCCAACGGCCAGTACTTGATCGCGACGGGCTACGACGCCGCGCTAGGCACGAGCAAAGTCGCAGAAACGGCCAACCCAGGCGTCGCGCGGACGCTCGCCCGCGTCAGCGCGAGCGGCGAAATCAACACGACGACAGCGCTCACCGACATCTCAAACGAAAACAACGCACGTGGCGCGACGAGCAACGACGGCAACGAGTTCTGGTGGAGCGGCGCCGGCAAAAAAACGAGCGGTGGCGTGCACTATGCGACGCTCGGCGCGAGCACTTCGACGCTGATGAGCACGACCGACGAGAACGCGCGCGCAGTCGCGATCTTCAACGGACAGCTCTACGCTTCGGCCGACCCGACGAAGGAAGGCAACACGATCTCCACTGTCGGCACAGGCCTGCCGACGACAGCCACGACGACGACCAACCTGCCGTTCACGACTCCTCCGAGTGAGCCGTACGCGTTCACGATGGTGACGCTCGGCCTCGGCTCTAGTCCGGACACGATGTACGTCGCCGACAACAGCGCTGGCGCGATCGTCAAGTACGGGCTGTCGAGCGGCAAATGGGTCAAACAGGGCTCCGTCGCCGTCACCGCTGTCACTGGCGTAACCGCCGATGACACGAACGGCACCGTGACGATCTACGCGACGTCGAGCGGCTCCTCCGGCGAAGGTGGCGTGCTCTACAAGATCACCGACACGAGCGGCGTCGGCGGCACGCTGACCGGCTCCGCCACGCAGATCGCCACTGCACCCTCCGGCGAGGCCTTCCGCGGCGTCGCCTTCACGCCAGGCACGACGTTTGGCTCAGGCGGCACGCCACCGCCGCCAGCGCCGACGATCACGCCTGAAGAAGGCAGCCTGCCGGCTGCGATCGGCGACCCGACGAACCCGACGCTTGGGCTGAAAGTGTCTGACGAAGGCGTCGAAGCGAGCGAACTGACAGTCACGGCGAGCTCGTCGAACAAAAGCGTCGCGTCAAGCGTCGAAGTCAGCGGCAGCGGCGCGAGCCGCACGCTGACCGTCACGCCTGGCAGCACCGTCGGTCACTCGACGATCACGCTGACCGTCAAAGCGCCTGAAGGAGGCGAAAGCTCGACGACGATCGACTACGGCCTCTCGGCCAACCAAGGCGACGCTTCTGATCGCTACTACGACGGTGCCGGCAACGGCTCGACTGCGATCGACGTCGGCGGCGGCTACATGGTCGTCGCTGACGACGAGAACAACATCCTGCGCCTCTACCACGAGCGCAGCTCAGGCGAGCCTTCCAAGACGTTCGACTTCACCAAAGTGCTGCCCAACGGCGCTGCTGAAATCGACATCGAGTCCTCAGCGCGCTCAGGCAACACGCTCTACTGGGTCGGCTCGATGGCCAACAAAAACAGCGGTAGCGCCGAACCAGTCCGTGACATCGTGTTCGCAGCGACGATCACCGGTTCTGGCGCGAGCACTGAACTGTCCTACGTCGGCAGCTACAAGCACTTGCGTGAGGACATCGTCGAATGGGACGAATCGAACGGCGATCCGCTCGGCCTCTCAGGCTCGGCTGCGGTCGGCAAAGAACCGAAGCAGACGAACGGCTTCAACGCCGAGGGCCTCGAGTTCGCGCCAGGTTCGACGAGCACGGCGTACATCGCCTTCCGCGCGCCGCTCGAGCCGCCGAACAACCGCAAAGCCGCGCTGCTGATCCCCGTGACGAACTTCTCCTCGCTCGTCACACACGGCAACCCAGGCAGCACGAAAGCGACGTTTGGCCCATCGGCATTGCAGTGGAACCTCGATGGCCTCGGACTGCGCGAGCTGCGCAAGAACGCAGCCGATGAATACCTCGCGATCGCCGGCAGTCCTGACGCCTCGAACTCGTCGTTCGGGCTGTACGAGTGGGACGGCAACCCGGCTGACCAGCCCGTGCTCGTCGAAACGCCGCTTCCGCCTGTCAACGAAGGTGCATGGGAGGACATCGTCTCGGTGCCTGAACCGATCGCCAACGGCTCGACAGTCGAACTGCTCGAGGACAATGGCGACAGCGTCTGGTACGGCGACGGGCTGACGTCGAAGACCGGCATGCCCTCCGGTCTGCAGAAGGACCTCGGGCGGGTGTTCACGATCTCGCTGCCTGCGCCCCCGGCGCCCGGCACTCCCGGCACGCCGCAGCTGACGAGCGGCTCGACGCCAAACGACAACGGCGTCTTCACGCTCAGCTGGGAAGCGTCACCGGCGAAAGCGGGCTTGACATACACGCTCGAGCACCAGAACGCTCAGGGCGGCTGGAGCACGGTCGCGAGCGGGCTGACGGCGAACGAATACGCGTTCACTGCAGGCAGCCCCGAGGCCGAAGGCACGTGGAGCTACCGCGTGATCGCTGAAAGCGAAGGCGTCGAAAGCGAGCCGTCTGGCGAATCGGGCCCTGTCGTGGTCGACGAGACCGCGCCTGATTCACCGAAAGCGGGGGCCGACCGCGAACCGGATTTCGCCGGCAACGGGGGCTGGTACAAGGACTCGGTGACGGTCACGTTCGCCTCCGGCAGCGACCCGTCGCTCGCTGACGGCAGCGCTGGCAGCGGCGTCGACGAGTCGACCGTCCCTGCACCTGTCGTGTTCGACACGTCTGGCTCACACACGGCGAGCGGCTCAGTCAGCGACTTTGCCGGCAACGTCTCTGCGCCGGCAAGCCTGACGGTGCAAGTCGACGCAGACGCGCCCTCGCTCGAAATCTCCTGCCCAGCGACAGCCAATGTGGGGCAGAGCGGCGTCACAGCGACCGTCACTGCTTCCGACGGGCAGTCTGGCCTCGCACAAGATCCGAGCGGGACGGTGGCGATCGACACGTCCAAAGCTGGTCCTGTGACGATCGAACGCACTGCTGAAGACAACGTCGGGCACATGACGACGAGCACGTGCGTGACCGATGTCGTCCACACGCAGGTGATCACCGGCACAGTCAAAGCCAAGCTGATCGTCAAAGAAGGCGAAGCGATCGAACTCGCGCCTGGGGCCAAAGCAGGCGGCGTTGAAGTCCGCCCAGGCGGCGCGCTCGACGTCAACGGCGCGAGCACGAAGGCGATCAAGGCGAGTGGCGCGACCGTCGTCAGCATCTGCGGCGCCACCGTCAACGGAGCCGTGAAGATCACAGGCTCGACTGGCCAGGTCGTGCTGGGTGACGGCGCAGGGTGCACTGCGAGCAGCTTCGCCCACGCTGTGACGTTGACCGGCAACACCGGTGGCCAGACGGTCGTCGGCAACACGATCGGCGCCAAACTGGGCGTCACCAACGGTGCGGGCGGAACGACGATCACGAACAACACGATTACGAAGAGCCTGCTCGTCAGCGGCAACACCGGCGAAGTGATCGACACGCCGAACACCGTCGGTACCCGCTCGAAGATCCAGAGCCGCAGGCAGCGATAAAAGGGGCGCATGACGGGGGCGGGCAGACTGAGCCCCACCCCCGTCAGAGCGGCACCCCTGAGCAGTTACAGTCCCATCGGATGAATCGGCTGCACGGCGTGATCTGCTCGTCGCGATGGTGGGGACGCACCGTCGAGCGCGAGCTGCTGCCGTGGGGCCTGTCCAAGCTCGAGCTCGGCGACGATGTGCTCGAGATCGGCCCTGGCTACGGCGCGACGACGAAGGTGCTCGCCAAGCGCCCTGGCGCGCTGACGGTGCTCGAGCTCGACCACAGCTACGTTGCGCGCCTGCGCCGGCAGCTCGGAGAGCGTGTCGAGATCGTGCAGGGCGATGCGACCGCGATGCCATTCGCCGATGGGCGTTTCTCAGCGGTCGTCTGCTTCACGATGCTGCACCACCTGCCCTCGCCGGCCGCGCAGGACCAGCTGCTCGCTGAGGCTGCCCGCGTGCTGCGCCCAGGAGGCATCTTTGCCGGCACCGACAGCATCGGCACGAGCCTCTTCTTCCGCCTGCTGCACGTCGGCGACACGCTCGTGCCAATCGCGCCTGATGGACTGCCTGCACGCCTGCACGCGGCAGGGCTCGCCGAGGAGGACGTGCGCAGCGGTGGGCGCTCGTTTCGCTTCCGCGCGCAGAAGCCACTCATCGCCGCCGCCGCGACGCCATGAGCGAGCTGCAGTTCCTCGGCGCGCTCGACGTCGAGCTGCTGCGCCACCGTGAGCTGCACGCCGACCACGAGGCAACGCACGAGCTGTTCCAGACTTCGACCGTGCAGGCGCTGCTCGCAGGCAGCTACGACGGCGATGTGACGCTCGCCGAGATCCTCGAGCACGGCGACTTCGGCCTTGGCACGCTCAACGGCCTCGACGGCGAGCTGATCGTGCTCGATGGCGAGGCCTGGAAGGCGAAGCTCGACTGCACGCTCGATCGGCCAGGGCCGTTGGCGAAGACGCCCTATGCCGTCGTCGTGCCGTTCTCGCCAGGCGAGCCGATCGCTTTGCGCGGACCGTTCGGCGAGGCTGAGCTCGAAGCGCACTTGGGAGAGCGCCTCGCCGCTGCTGAGCGTCCGACAGCGATCCGCATCGATGGTCGCTTCGCTGAGGTGCACGTTCGCTCGGTGCCGCGCCAGGAGCCCCCCTACAAACCGCTCGCCGAGGTCATCTCCCAGCAGCACGTCAGCGTGCTGCACGACGTCAGCGGCACGATGATCGGCTTCTGCTTCCCTGATGCGCTCGACGGCATCGAGATGATCGGCGCGCATCTGCACTTCATCGACGAGCAGCGCTCGCGCGGCGGTCACGTGCTCAGCTACACGCTCGCAGAGGGCGCAGCGCTGCTCGACCACGCGACTGCGCTGCACGTCGAGCTTCCCTGCGCGATGCCCGCTCCGCGCCACGGCGCCGCGCTCGACCAGTCGGCGTTGCATCGCTTGGAGAGCGATCGCTGAGCAGCGCGCGGCGAGCCCTCATGTCTGAGGCCGCAGGCCCACGGCCGGCGGTGCTAATACTGAGCGAGTGCCGTACAACGCCGAGCTTGGCCCGTCGCACTACGTAGCTGCCGCCGACCGCTACGAGCAGATGCCCTATCGCCGCAGCGGGCGCAGCGGGCTGCGGCTGCCGGCGATCTCGCTCGGCCTATGGCAGAACTTTGGCGACGATCGGCCGCTGCGCGACAGCCGCGCGATCCTGCGCCGCGCGTTCGACCTCGGCATCACGCACTTCGACCTGGCCAACAACTACGGCCCGCCGTATGGCAGCGCGGAGATCAACTTCGGGCGCATCTTCGCCGAGGACTTCGCGCGCTATCGCGACGAGCTCGTGATCTCGACGAAGGCCGGCTGGGACATGTGGCCCGGTCCCTACGGCGAGTTCGGCTCGCGCAAGCACCTGCTGGCGAGCCTCGATCAGAGTCTGCAGCGGATGGGCCTCGACTACGTCGACATCTTCTACTCGCACCGCTTCGACCCGAACACGCCGGTGGCGGAGACGATGGGAGCGCTCGACGCAGCCGTGCGCGCCGGCAAGGCCCGCTATGTGGGCATCTCCTCTTACGGTCCCAAGCGGACAGAAGAGGCTGCGCGGATCCTGCGCGAGCTGGGAACGCCGCTGTTGATCCACCAGCCGTCCTACTCGCTGCTCAACCGTTGGATCGAGGACGAGCTGCTCGACGTGCTCGAGCGCGAAGGGATAGGGGCGATCGTCTTCTCCCCACTGGCCCAAGGCCTGTTGACCGACAAGTACCTGCATGGCGTGCAGGACGACTCGCGCGTACGGCGCGGCAACTACTTCTCGGCAGAGATGATCAGCGAGGAGAACCTGCAGCGCGTGCGCGCGCTCAACGAGATCGCCGAGCGGCGCGGGCAGACGCTGGCGCAGCTGGCGATTGCCTGGGCACTGCGCGAGCAGCGCGTGACTTCGGCACTGCTCGGCGCGAGCAGCGTGCGTCAGCTCGAGCAGAACGTCGCCGCCCTCGCGCAGACCGACTTCAGCGCCGACGAACTTGCCGAGATCGACCGCTACGCGCAAGAGGGCGGGATCAACCTGTGGGCTGAGTCGAGCAGCGGATGAAGCGCGAGCGACTGCTGCCCACTGCGCCCGTCGCCGCAGGCTCGCTGATCGCCGGCTACGCCGTCGCCGCCGGCACCGGCTCGCGCCCGCTCGGCGGCCTCGTGCTCGCGGCAGGCGGACTGTGGTGCGTGCGCGAGTGGGCACGACGCAACGACCTCCGTACTGCTGCCACGCTCGGCTGCGCTGGACTCGTCGCGTTCGCCGGCTCGCACGTGCTCGCGCTTGCCGTCGGTGCGTGGCCGGCCGTGCTGCTTGTCGCCGCAGCGATGGGCGTCGTGGCGTGGCGGCGCGCAGACTGCCGCGCGCTCGCCACGCCCGCTTAGGGGCTCCTCAGCCCCGGCCTTCGGCTTACCTCAGCGCACCGTCACCCGCAGCACGCTCGAGCCGAGACTCTGGCGCCCGCTGTCGCCGGCCCATTGGGCGACGAACACAGATGAGGCGCTGATGTGCCACGTCGTCGTGAAGCTGCCGCCGTTGGCGCCTGCTGTCGCCGTCTGCTGCTGCCAGCTGCCGCCCGACAGGTTGCGCCTGGAGACGATGATCTGCTCACCGCCCTGGGCGCCCTTCAGCACGCCGTCGATTCGTACCACGCGGTGAGCGCGGTTGAGCTTCTTCTTCGTCAGCTGGCGCGTCTTCGTCGAGATCGTCAGCGATCCTGGTGTACCTGCATCGCCGCCAGTTTCGGTGAAGAAGAACTGACGGTCATCCGCTTTGCCGCCGACAGTCGGCCCATCGATCAGCGCGTAGGCATTGTTCGGGCCTTCTGCAGCAAGCCCCGAGCCGTCGAGCAGGCCGGCAGCGATCACCTGCGGATGCCATGTTGCGCCACCGTCGGCTGTGTGCAGGACGTACGCGTCGGTCGTGTCCCCGCCAAACCGCGGCAACGTCAGGAACGCGTGCTGCGCGTCGGCAAAAGCGACCCCTGAAGCACTGGCAGTGCCCGTCGAGAGCTGCTCCGTCCAGCTGCCACCACCGTTGCGCGTGCGCCACAGTCGACCCTGTTCGTCGAGCAGCAGGCCGTTCGATGCGTTGATGAACGACACGCTGCGAATCACTGTGCGCGAATGGCCCTTCTTGTTCGTCTGCGGTAGGCGTATCGCGTTCCAGCTGGAGCCGCCGTTGCTCGAGCGCACGAGCGCACGAGGGCCGTAAGCGAATGCGGTTGCACCAACGACCTCGACGTGGCCGAGCCGTGCTCGCGCGACGACCTTTCCAGAGACCGGGTTGAAGCGCCCGCCTGCGACTGAGCGGTAGACGCCGACAGGGCCAACGAGCAGCACCGAGCTCGAGCCGACCGTCGCCACCGCTTCGGCGGGCCTGCTCGTCCCTGGATCGAGCGTGCGCCAGCTCACGCCGCCGTTGTTCGTCGACTGCAGGCCGCCTTTTTGGTCGAGCGCGTAGCCCACCGTCGTTGAAGCGAAGGCGACGTCGATCAGGTTGGCTGAGGTCTGCGTGGCCAGCGTCGTCCAGCTCGCGCCGCTGTTCGTGGACAGTGCGAGGATGCCGTTCGTGCCTGGCGCCGCGACGATTCCGCCTGGGCCCTTGACCAGCTTCGAGTATTCGCCGCCGATGTCGCTGCTGCCCGACGTGAACGTCGCGCCGCCGTCATTCGAGACGACGGTCGTGCCGCTGCTGCCCACGCCGACCACCCGCGTGGGGCTCGCATAGCCTGCAGCGAAGATCTGACCGCTCGATGCGGTCGTCACCGACGACGTCGCACCGCCGTCGCTCGTGCGCACGAGACGATCGCCGGCTGTCACCGTCATCACGCACGTTTTGATGTCAGCGCAGTCGATTGAGTTGAACGCATAAGCACCGCCGATCGGCTGCGCCGTCCACGTGCTGCCTGCGTCGGCGCTGCTGAGCAGCGTGTTGGGGCCGATCGCAAAGGCGTGCGTCGGGTCGACGAAGTGGATCGAAGTGATGTTCGCTGCCGGCAGCACGACTGGCGTCCACGACACGCCGCCGTCGCTCGTCGAGTACTCAGCGCTCTGTCCGCCGCTCGGGGGTCCGACGAACACGATCCCGTTGGTCGGACTGCTGAAGTGGACGTCGATGCCGACGTTGCCGCCGCCGCCGCTCGACGCGGCAGTGCTCGGCACGCCGGTCTCGCGCGAGAACGTCTGGCCGCCGTCGTGCGTGGCAAGCACTGAGCCGTTGCGCAGCAGCAGGAAGCCGACCTGCGCAGAGACGAAGCTGAACGCTTGCACCTGGTCGGGGCAGTTTGCTTCGGCGACAGTGAAGATGCGGGTGAACACAGCGCCGCCGTTCGTCGAGATGCGAAGCACGCAGCCGTTGCTGCTCGCGACGACGACCGTTTCAGGGTCGACGATCTGCACGCGCGTCAGCTGGCCAGACGTACCTGTGGCGAGACCGCTCCACGTGGCACCGCCATCGACCGTCTTCAGCGCTGTGCCGTTGTCACCGACTGCGTAGCCAAGTGGCCCTGCAAAGGCGATCGAGCGCAGCGTGTTGCCCTGTGGCGAGGGGTTACCCCAGGCCCAGCCAGACTGCCCGACCGATACAGCTGCGCCTGCTGGGCTTGCCACCGCAAGTGCCACCACGACACTCGCGGCAATCGCGATCAACCCTGGCAGTCTGCGTGTCACTGCTCGCATGTTGCCCCCTCTTTGTGGTCTCGATGCTTGGAATCCGCCTGCCCGCCCGATTTGCGGGAATCGCTGGAGGAACCCCCCGCGACGGCCGAAGTCGCGCTGCGTTCTTAGAAAACTCTGAGGTTTCACCTACAGCGAGCTAATACGAGCCGCCCAGACTAGCTTGCATGAGTGTCGTCACGACCAATCTCACTGCCACCGCAGTGGCCCCGCATCTGTACTGGTTGGCGAGTCGCGCAGCCGGCAATGCGGCACTGGTGCTCTCGAGCGCTTCTGTGTGCGTCGGGCTGTCGAGCAGCCTGCGGCTGTTCAAGGGCCGCGCGGCCGACCTGCGCGTGGTGCACGAGGCACTCTCACTGGCGAGCATCGCGGCGCTCTTCGTGCACGTGCTCACGCTGCTCGGCGACGGATTCCTGCACCTCAGCCTCGCCGAACTGACAGTCCCCTTCGCCGGCGGCTATGAGACGTTTTGGACGGCAGCCGGCGTCGTTGCCTTCTGGATGATGCTCGCGCTTGGGCTCTCCTACTACGTCCGCGCCAAAATCGGCGTGCACCGCTGGCGCGTGCTGCATCGCTTCACAGCGCTCGCATGGGCGCTCGGCCTTGTCCACTCGCTCGGCGAGGGCACCGATGCGGGGCAGCTGTGGTTCCTTGCGATGGTCGCGATCGTCACAGTTCCAGCGCTCGCGCTGCTCGCAGTGCGCGGGCTGAAGGCTTCGCTCGCGCGCTCGAGCGGTACGCAGCACGAGCCGCCGGCAGGCCGTGTCGGCGCTGCCGGCCAGATGGAGGCAGCGCGATGAGCCCGCACGAGGCAAGAGCGCTTGCCGCCGCCCGCCGCGCCGAGCTGCGCAGACGCGCACGGCGGATCAGGCGCTCGATCGCCGCTGCCTCCGCTGCCCTGTTCATCGCCCTGTTCCTCGTCGTGTACGTGCAGCTCGCGTCCGGTCACGACCCTGCGCTGTCCGCCTCTGCGAAAGCGAGCTCGACTGCCACCCAGCGGAAATCGTCGAGTCAGACCTCGACGAGCACGACGAACACAGCGCCCGCGACCGAAGCGACCGAAGCGACGAGTGAAGGCAGCGAAGCGACGAGTGAATCGGGCGCCCGGGAAACGGGCACGACTGAAAAATCTGCGGGCTCCGAATCCTCCGAAGCGACGAGTGAAGGCAGCGAAGCGAGCGGCGAAGAACAGGGTCAGTCGAGTGAATCGAGCACCCCGATGACGACCTCGCAGTCGTGATGCAGCAGCTCGCGACAGGGGAGCAGCTCGAGCGCTTCGCCTGCTTCGGCTCGCACTGCTCGTTGCTCGTGAGTGGCGATGACGGTCCGCGCACGGCGCAGGCGGCGATCGCTGAGGCGAAGCGCGCGCTGCTGCAGTGGCACGACCGCTTCTCGCGCTTCCAGGCCGACAGCGAGCTCTCGCTGCTCAACGAGGACGCGCGCAGCGAGCTGCCGGCAAGCGCGCTGCTCGTACGCCTCGCCGCGGCTGTGCGCACTGCCGGCGAGCTCTCAGGCGGCCTCGTCGACGCGACGCTCGCCGAGGAGATCGAGATCGCAGGTTACGCAGCGGATCTCAGCGAACCGCTCTCGCCGGCACTCGCCTTGGCACTTGCGCCGCCACGCACGGCCGCACGCCCAGCGCGCGCGAGCGGACGCCCAGAACGCTGGCGTGAGGTCGAGGCAGACGCCGACGCCGGCGTGATCAGGCGCCCCCCAGGCGTGCGGATCGACGGCGGTGGCATCGCCAAGGGCATGTTTGCCGACGTGCTCGCCGAGCGCCTCGCCGGCCACGCTGCATATGCGGTCGACTGCGCCGGGGATCTGGCGATCGGCGGGGCGGCCGGTCTTGCGCGGGAAGTGCACGTCGAGTGTCCGTTCAGCGGGCACGTGCTGCACAGCTTCGTGCTGATCAACGGCTGCGTGGCGACGAGCGGGATCACCCGCCGCAGCTGGCTCGACGGCGACGGCCAGCCATCGCACCACCTGCTCGACCCTGCCACTGGCGCGCCTGCGTTCACAGGCATTGTCCAGGTCACAGCGCTCGCGCCGAGCGCGCTCGAGGCTGAGGTCAGGGCCAAGGCGGCCCTGCTCGCCGGTCCGCGCGCGACGTCGAGACATCTGCCGCATGGTGGCGTCGTCGTGTTCGACGACGGCTCATTCGACGTGCTCGCGCCGCCTGCGCGCGTGACGGTCGAGCGGCTCGCTGCGTTTCTCGCCCCTCAGCCTGCGCGAAAGCGCGCCGCCTCGTCGGAGCCGCCTGTCGCGTCGCCCTCGCTGTAGGCATGTGCGCCTGCGCCTGCGAGCGCGCCGCCATCGACGATCAGGTACCCCTCGCGGATCGGACGTCCGTCGAACCAGCACTCGAGAATCTCGCGCGTGCCGGCTGCGTAGCGCGCTTGGGCAGAGAGGCTCGTGCCAGAGATGTGCGGCGTCATCCCGTGATGCGGCATCGAGCGCCACGGGTGATCCTTTGGCGCGGGCTGTGGGAACCAGACGTCGCCTGCATAGCCAGCGAGCTGCCCGCTCTCGCATGCTCGTGCGACGGCGTCGCGGTCGCAGATCTTGCCGCGAGCGGTGTTGATCAGGTAGGCGCCGCGCTTCATCTTCGACAGCAGCTGCTCGTCGAACATGTTCTCCGTTTCAGGGTGCAGCGGCGCGTTGATCGTCACGACGTCGCATACCTTCACCATCGACTCGACATCGTCGTGGAAGGTCAAGCCCAGCTCCTGCTCGACGTCGGCTGGCAGACGGTGGCGATCGGTGTAGTGCAGCCCAACCTCGAACGGCTTCAGTCGACGCAGCACAGCTGAGCCGATCCGCCCTGCTGCGACCGTGCCGACCTGCATGCCCTCGAGGTCATACGAGCGCGCGGCGCAGTCGGCGATGTTCCAGCCGCCGTCGATGACGACTTGGTAGGAGGGGATGTAGTTGCGCACGAGCCCGAGGATCATCATCACGACGTGCTCGGCCACGCTGATGCTGTTCGAGTAGGTCACCTCTGCGACGGTCAGACCGCGCTCGATTGCCGCCTGCAGGTCGACGTGGTCTGAGCCGATGCCCGCGGTCAGCGCGAGCTTCAGCTCGGGCGCCTTCGCGATCCGCTCAGCCGTCAAGTAGGCCGGCCAGAACGGCTGGGAGATCACTACCTCGGCGTCTGGCAGCTCGCGCTCGAACGTCGAGTCGGGACCGTCCTTGTCGGAGGTCACAACGAGCGTGTGCCCGCGCTCCTCGAGGAACTTGCGCAGGCCGAGCTCGCCTGAGACGCTGCCCACGAGCTCGCCTGGAGTGAAGTCGAGCGCCTGCGGGCTCGGCGTCGTCTGGTCGTCGAAGTAGCGCTCGATCTTTGGCACATCGTCGCGCGCGTATGACGGGGGATACCCGTCGACAGGGTCGTCATAGAGAACACACAGAATCTTCGCCATCTCAAGCCCTCTCTCGCTCGGTATGCCGGGGAGCTCCCGCTTCGGACATAATCGCAGCATGAAGGCAATCCAGATCGTGGAGGAAACGGGGCCCGACAGCGCGCTGCGCTTCGTCGAGTTGGAGGAGCCCGAGGCGTCGCACATGCTGACGCCAGGCGAAGGCGTGATCGTCGACGTCCACGCTGCTGGCGTCTCTTTCCCCGAGGTGCTGCAGACGCGCGGGATGTACCAGATGAAACCGCCGCTGCCGTTCATCCCGGGCAGCGAGGTCGCAGGCATCGTGCGCAGCGCGCCAGATGGCGCTGCGGTCAAGCCAGGCGATCGCGTCGCCGCGTTCTGTGCGCTCGGTGGCTTTGCCGAGGTAGCTGTTGCACCGGCGTACTTCACGTTCGCGCTGCCCGACGCGCTCGACTTCGCGCAGGGCGCGAGCCTGATCCTCAACTACCACACAGCCTACTTCTGCCTCGTCACGCGCGGACGGCTGAAAGCAGGGGAGAGCGTGCTCGTGCACGGCGCTGCCGGCGGCGTCGGCACTGCTGTGCTGCAGGTTGCAAAGGCGCTCGGCGCGAGCACGATCGCGCTCGTCTCGACTGAGGAGAAGGCTGAAGTCGCCAAGGACGCCGGCGCCGACCGCGTCGTGATGCTCAGCGAGAGCTGGAAGGACGAGGTCAAAGAGCTCTCAGGCGGTGGCGTCGACATGGTGCTCGACCCAGTCGGCGGCGACCGCTTCACCGACAGCCTGCGCTCGCTGCGCGAGACAGGGCGGCTCGTCGTCGTCGGCTTCACCGGTGGCTCGATCCCCGAGGTGAAAGTCAACCGGCTGCTGCTGAAGAACACAGAGGTGATCGGCGCAGGCTGGGGTGCGTATGTGATGGCCAAGCCTGAGATCAACCTGGAGATCGGGGCTGCGATCGAGAAGATGATCGACGATGGCTTCGTCAGGCCGATCGTCGGCGCGCGCTTCCCGCTCGAGCGGGCAGTCGACGCGCTGCACGCGATCGACGAGCGCCGCGCGACGGGCAAGGTCGTGCTCGACGTGCGCGCTTCTTAGCCCGCCGCGCGCTGCTCGCCGCTTAGCGGTCCTTCAGCAGACGACGCCACTGTTCGGCGTCGACGGCGGCAGGCTCGGTCGAGTCGATGAAGTCGACGAGCACTTCGATGAAGCGCTCTGGCTCGTCGAGCTGGGGGAAGTGGCCGGAGTCAGCGAGGATCTCCAGCCGACTGCCAGGCACGTGCTCGTGCGCGAGACGGCCGTGGTCGACAGGGATGATCGAGTCGCGCTCACCCCAGACGATCAGGAAGGGAATCTGCTCGGCGAGGTAGAGGCGGTTGGAGGCATCGACGCGCTGGCCGCCAGGCTCGACGACGGAGCGCAGCGTGTGCACAAACGCAGCCCGCGTCTCCGCGTCTGACAGCGTCGCGTGCCCGCGGGCGATCTCCTCCACATCGGTGCGTGCGCGCAGACCGAAGCGGCCGAGCACGCGCCCTGCGAGCTGTCCGGCGTCGAGCAGACGAGTGGCAGCGAGGAACGGAAGCACGAATTCAGAGCCTGGAAGCGTCGCTGCGCGCAGCAGCACGTTCACGTCGCGTCCCAGCCCGCCGCTGTCGACGAGCGCGAGTCGCTCGCAGCGCTCTGGGAACTGGTAGGAGAACTGCAACGCGATGCCGCCGCCGAGCGAGTGCCCGACGATGCTCGCTCGCTCATGCCCGAGCGCCAGCAGCAGGTCGCGCACGCCGCTGGCGTGGGCACCAAGCGAGTAGTCGCCCTTCGGCTTGTCCGAGCGCCCGTGCCCAGCGAGGTCGGGAGCGATCACCGTGTAGTGGCGTGCAAGCGAGGGGAGCACGCGCTTCCACGTCGCAGAGTTCGAGGTGATCCCGTGGATCAGCACGACGACCGGCCCGCTGCCGCCTTGGCGATAGGCGACGCGGTTGCCGTGCAGCGTCAGCTCGTGCAGCTGCAGATCGCCCGTGCGCTCGTCGGAGGGGGCTTTGGAACTGTTCGCAGCGCGCTGGCCCATCGTCGCCTCCTAGGTATCGCTCAGGCAGCGAACGGTAGCTGTAAGAGGATCGTAGGAGCTGGCCCTCGCTACCCGCCGCAGCGCGGATCGTGCGCAACAATCGAGCGATGAGGGTTCTCGTCGTCGATGACGACCGCGCTGTGCGCGACGCGCTGCGCCGCGTGCTGACGCTCGCCGGCTATGAGGTGCAGGTGGCTGAGGGCGGCGCTGAGGCAATCGAGGCGGTCGTGCAGTCGGTCCCTGATGCCGTCGTGCTCGACGTCGGCATGCCCGGCATCGACGGTCTCGAAGTCTGCGAGCGGTTGCGCAGGCTCGGAAGCCGCGTGCCGATCTTGATGCTGACTGCGCGCGTTGAGATATCGGACCGGGTCGCCGGCCTCGATGCAGGCGCAGACGACTACCTCGTCAAGCCGTTCGACAACGACGAGCTGAAGGCGCGGCTGCGCGCGCTGCTGCGCAGGACCGGGCCGGACGGCGATCCAGACGAGCTCTCCTTCGCAGAGGTGCGGCTTGACCGCTCGCGTCATGGCGCGAGCGTCGAGGGCAACGTGGCAGAGCTGACGCGCACTGAGTACCAACTGCTCGAGCTGTTCCTTCGCAACCCGCGCCAGGTGCTGCCGCACAGCGTGATCTACGACCGCGTCTGGGGCTATGACTTCGGGGCCGCGTCCAACGCGCTGCGTGTTTACGTCGGCTACTTGCGTCGCAAGCTGCAGGACATCGGCGCGCGCGATCTGATTCACACCGTGCGCGGCGTCGGCTACGTGATGCGCGAGCCGTGAGCCTGCGGCGCCGGATCGCCGCTGTCGGCGGCGTGGCCGTCGCGCTCGCCGTGCTCGTAGCGGCCGTCGCGATCTACGTTGCTGTGCGCTCTGACCTGCGCGGGCAAATCGACCAGTCGCTGACGCAGCGCGCGCAAGAGTTCCTTGGCTTGCCTCAGCTGCGCGATGGCGGGCCGGCGCCCGGCGGCGGTGGGGCCCCTTCGAGCGGCACAGGGAGCAAAGCTTCGCCGAGCGGCGACAAAGCTGTCGGCAGTCGTGCAGGTGCTGGTGCTGGCGGCAGTGCGGGGGGCGGCAGTGCGGGGGACGGCAGTGGTGCAGACGGCAGTAGCGCCGCAGGAGCTTCAGCGATCGCGATTGGCGCCGTTCCGCCCTCGTTGCGCTCGCGTTTTGCGGCGCGCGGACAGCTTCCGCGGTTCGTCCAACCAGGACGCTTCGGCGGCGCAGCGGGCTACGTGCAGTTCGTCACCGCCAAGGGCGCCGTCGACGTCCCTGGGGGCCAAGGCTCGACGCCGCAGATACCGCTCGACGCACGTGACAGACAGATTGCCGCCTCAGGGCATGGCAGCGTGCTGAGCGATCGCACGGTCAAGGGCACGCACCTGCGCGTGCTCACGATCGCCACGCCGCGACCGGCTGCGAATGGCCAATCTGGTCCGTCAGCGACGGCAGGCTCGACACAGGCTGCTGTCGGCGCAGTGATGATCGCGCGACCGTTGACGGAGGTCGAAGGCGAGCTGCACAGGATTCTTCTGATCCTGCTGATCGTGGGCGTCGCTGGGATCGTGCTGGCTGCCGTGCTCGGCACGCTCGTGGCGCGCACTGCGCTTGCGCCGATCGTGCGCTTCACACGCCGCACCGAGTCGCTCGCAGGCGAGCTCGATCTCTCAGAGCGCTTGGAGGTGAGCGGCGGCGAGGAGCTCGAGCGCCTGGCTGTCAGCTTCAACACGACGCTCGATGCACTCGAGCGCTCGCTGGCAGCGCAGCGCCAGCTGATTGCCGATGCCAGCCACGAGCTGCGCACGCCGATCGCCTCGCTGCGCGCGAACATCCAGACACTCGAGGACGCAGCACGCTTGCCTGCCGTCGAGCAGGTGCGCTTGCGCGAGGACATCGTCGAGGAGCTCGATGAGCTGACGACGCTCGTCGGCGATGTCGTCGAGCTCGCGCGCGGTTCGCGCGCGCCGTCTGAGCGCGAGGACGTGCGCCTCGATGAGCTCGTTGCGCAGGCTGTCGAGCGCACGCGTCGCCGTGGCGAGCTGCAGTTCGAGCTCGACTTGGAGCCGACCGTCGTGCGCGGTGAGGCCGATCGAATCAATCGCGCTGTGTCCAACTTGCTCGACAACGCGCGCAAGTGGAGCCCGCCTGGGGGTGTTATCGATGTCACGCTCGCAGACGGCGTGCTGGGCGTGCGTGATCATGGGCCAGGATTCGCCGAGCAGGACCTGGGCCACGTGTTCGAGCGTTTCTACCGCTCAGAGAGCGCGCGCAAGCTGCCCGGCTCAGGGCTTGGCTTGGCGATCGTGCGCCAAGCGGCAGAGGCCCATCAGGGTTACGCGCGCGCCGCAAACGCACCTGATGGTGGTGCGCGCCTGGAGGTCAGCTTTGGACCGGCGCTCGAGCTGGAGCAAGACGCTGGGCCGCTGGTGGCGACTACCGGCGACTAGCCGGGGCTGCGACGTTGGAGTAGGGTCGAGGTATGCAGAGAGACAGAGCAGTCAGCCTGCTGGTTGGCGTCAGAACGGTCATCGGGGTTGCGTCGTGGACCACCCCGCGACTCGCCGGCAAGCTGTTTGGGCTGGATGCCGATGCCAATCCGCAGTCGCCCTATCTGGCACGGCTGTTTGGCGTGCGCGACGTCGCGCTCGGCTGGGGGGTGCTCAGCAGCGAGGGCGAGGCTCGCAAGCAGTGGCTGATGGTCGGTATCGCGTGCGACTTGTTCGACGTGCTGGCAGGAATCGCCGGCGGACGCGGTGGCTACCTGCCGAAGACCACGAGCGTGCTCGTCAGCGGCACCGCCGTATCCGCCGTGGCACTTGGCGTAGCCGCGCTACAGGACTAACTCGAAGCCGCAGCGCTCGGGGATTCGAGGGGTCGCTCGGGCGTGCGTGGGCGGTGCGGGCGTTCGTGCGTGCGTGGTGCGGGCGAAGCGTGCGGTGCGGGCGTTCGTGCGTGGTGTGGGGGATGCTCTTTTTCCGAGTTGATAGCGATGGTATATACGCCGCGTATATACGATTGCTATCGCAACGTCGGATCGGAACACTCCCCGCCAGGCGCCTCGGACGCTAGGCGTTCGGAAACGATCGACGCAGCCGGTTGGCGCGCCGTCTCAGCTGCCAGCTCAGGCCCGATGAACGGGCTCAGCGTGAGGTAGACGAGCTGCGGCGCAGCGTCGCACAGTTCGCCGAGTCGTTTGTGCTCGATGTAGTGATGCAAGACCTGCCAGACCCCACCTGCGACCGCCTCTGCTGCGACATCTGGAACCTCCGACTCGGGCGCTGCGTGCGCAAATCCTGGGCTCAGGTAGGCCGTGAAACCGTTGAGCGCGCTCTCGCGGATCTCGATCGCCTGCGGGCTAGCGCCAAATGTGTCGACGAGCGTCAAGTGCGCGTGGGAGGGCTCAGAGCAGACGAAGTCCATCAGCGCATGCAGCCCTGCAGCCACACCCGATGGCCAGTCGCTGCCGTGTGTCTCGTATGTCTCTGCTGTCGTGCGCAGCGCCTGGTGCAGCCCGACCTTCTGTGCACCGAGGAAAGCGTCGTGCTTGGTCGGGTACATCTCGTAGAACGTCTCGTGCGAGACGTTCGCCCGCGAGGCGATCTCAGGGATCGTCAGCCCAGCAAAGCCCTTCTCAGCGACGATCTCTGCCGTCGCGTCGACGATCCTTTCGCGTTGGCTCTTGATCACCTCCTCGCGCGCCAGGTCGTGGCGACCACTTGGCAGCCGTCGCTCTGCTTGGGCTCGATCGACGCGCATCGGCGAGGGCGTCCATTGCTCGCCTGAGTCGTTGCTGCGCATCCGCCGTGGTCCCTCCAGGCCGATTGGCAGCCCCTGCGGATAGCTAAGCGCCCAAGCGCCGAGTTCGCCGGCGAGCTCTGGCAGCTCCTCGGCGCGACCCTGACGCAGACGCGTCGCTGCCACCTCGCGGATGCCGCCAATCAGGAACTTCCCCGTCAGGTCTCGCGGCTGCTCGCTCCACGCGTGCTCGCGCCCAGCGCTGACGAGCTGCTCGAGCGCGGTCGTCGTGCGGTTGCGCCGCTCCAGCGCGCGCGGCCCAGCGCCGAACGTGCCGAGCAGCGCGAGCGTCATCGCCTCTGGCTCAGCTGCAGCCATCTCGGCGAACGCCTCGAGCGCCAGCACGAGGCTCTGCTGAGGCGAGTCGCCCTCGTCGTAGGCATCTGCAATGCGCTTCGTCGTGCGCCCAGCGATGTCCTCATAGGCGCTCAGCAGCAGCTCTTCCTTGTCGGCATAGAGGTTATAGAACGTCGGGCGCGAGACGTGCGCGAGCTGGGTCAAATCGAGGATCCGCACCGCCGGATAGCCGCGCTCGGCGATCAGCTCGATCATTGCCGAGCGCAGCCGCTCGCGCTGGTCGTGCTCGACCTGCTCGCGGGTCAGGCCGTGCGCCCCCGTCGGCAAGCGTCTGTAGCGCGCTGCGCTCGCTGCGCCTTTGACCCGCTTCCCAGTTGATCCGTCAACAGGATCGTTCTGCTTGCCAGGCTTGGCGCTGCGTGGTTTTGCATCCGCCTTGCGCGTCGTCATGTACGCATCCCCACAGGCTGAAAACCCCTTCTTGACGCGAATCGAGGCAAGCCTACCAGCCTCGTGCAGGACCGTCTCTGAGGGTCAACTACTGCGGTTCTCAACCACGAATCGGATGCGACGTGGCGAGCACTGCGCCCGAAGCGTCGAGTGCCTGAACCGCCACATACGCTGCTGCCGCAGGCGTCGTCAGCGCCGTCTCGAAACCCCTGCGCGAAGCGCTCGTGACGGGGACGAGCGTCTGCGGTGAGCTGCCAGCGAGCAAACGCCACGTGGCCGTGCGCGTGTCGCCGTTCCAGCTCGCGTAGACCTTCACCCTTCCGCCCGAGGCCTTGCTCGCCGCGATCGCCGGAAGACTCGCTGGGGCGCCTGTCCACGGGAAGCGGTAGCTCCGATAGGACTCGTAGGAGCCGTGCATGTGAGCGTCGAACAGCAGCTGACCGCCGACGCTGTACTCCGAGAAGTATGGCTCTGATCCCCACCCTACGAACATATCGCCGTTTTCGAGCTGTTGAATGTTCCCTTGGCTCCCGGACGACAGGCTGGGGCTGTGCTCGTACTGCGCGAGCACGCTCTCCGAGTTGGTCTGCGGGTTGAACGCCAAGACCAGCCCGCGCGACTGGGGGTGGACCTTTGGCACTGCGCCGTTATCGAACACGCTGATCGTGCCGTTCGGCAGGGTGCTTGCGTCGTGCTGGTAGGCCGTGTGCGTCCCTGGCCCCTGAGTGACGCTCGAATGCTTGCCGCCGATCTCTTTTTCGAGGCGCCCGCTCGTCGTGTTGAGCGTGTACAGCGACCACGTGTTGCGCGCAGAGATCAGCGTCGTGCCGTCGCTGCGCTGGTCGATCGTGTTGATGTGAAAGTAATCGAACGGCCATTCTTTGCTCGAGTGCGTCGCGAGGCTGTAGGAGTCGCCGAGCGGCACGTGGTCGAGGCTGTGCCACTCGCGCCGCACGAGGTGCGTGCGCAAGTCGATTTCCTGGAAGACGCTGTCGGTGACAGCGCCGCCGCTCGGACCGCCGACGACCGACAGGTTGCAGTCGATCGGGTTGAACACCGTCAGCAAGGCCGTGCCCTGTGGCGTCAGCTTGAAGTCGTGCAGGTCCGCCGAGTAGCCGTTGCCAGCACGCACGCTGCCGATCTGCTGGTAGGCCGAGTTGACGATGATCTCTTCGCCCTGGCCGAAGCCCTGTGGCGGGATGTAGCCCTGCCACCACGTCAGCACCGGTTGACCGCCAAGACTCTGCACCTGCAAGTTGGTTGCCGCCGAAGCGTTCTTCGGCAACGGGTGGAACCACACGAGGTTGCCGGCGCTGTCGAAGATCATCGTCCCTGGCGGGCCTGGGCCTGTATAGGGCGCTGTGAAAATGTCGCCAGGTGCGCTCTGCGGCGAGTTCGTCGTGACGACGACGCCAGGCGGTTCGAGCGTCGGCTCCGAGTGGAAGTGCTGCTTCTCGTTGTAGTCCCTGCCCGACGGCTGCGAGGGCTTGGAGTAGCGCAGCTTGTCCTGCGTCGCGACCGTGAAGTGGTAGGAGAAGGCTTGCGAGCGTGAGCCGCTGCGCAGCTTGCCGCGCACGGTCACGAGCTCACCCTGGTCGAGTGGCTTTGCGAGCACGAAGCTCGCCCCATCGCCCTGTGAGTAAGGGTGCAGCCTGCCCTCGTGCTTGCCGCTCTGAGAGCCCTTCACCGTGATGCTCGACAGCGCGTCTGCGGAAACTCCGAGCAGGCTGATCTGGGTGCGGTAGGAGGCGTCGTACGAATCAGGCAGCGGCGAGACGCTCAGCGGCGTTCCTGGCAGCGTCGCTGAGGTGTTGAACGTGCTCGGCACGCAGCGCGCAGCTGCCGGTGCCCGGAAAGCGGCTTGCTCGGCTTTGATCCGCCCGGCCGCGATCGCGATCGTTGTCGCGCAGCCGGCGATGACCGCCGCCCCGGCGATCACGAGGCCTTTGCGCAGCCGACTGTGACTCACGAAGCCGTGAACACGCTCAGAAGACAGGCGTCTCGGTGTAGTCGCCAAACACCTGCTGCAACGACTCGATGATCTCACCCTCTGAGGCGTGTACGCGCGCGCAAGCGAGCAACGGCTCCATCAGGTTGCGCTCCGCGTGGGCCGCATCCTCGCGCAGCGCTGCGAGCGCTGCCTCGACGGCGGCGCCGTTGCGCTTGGCGCGCGCAGCCTCCAGGCGTCCGAGCTGCTTGGTCTCGAGTGCTGGGTCGATGCGCAGCGTCGGGATCGGCTCCTCGTCCTCTGCGAGGAAGCGGTTGACACCGACGACGACGCGTTCAGCGGCGTCGATTTCTTGCTGCAGTACAAACGCTGCGTCGGCGATCTCGCGCTGCGGATAGTTGCGCTTGACCGACTCGACCATCCCGCCCAACTCGTCGATCTTATTAAAATATTCGTACGCCTTTGCCTCCATCTCGTCGGTCAGTGACTCGACGAAATAGGAGCCGCCAAGCGGGTCGACAGTGCTCGTCACACCCGTCTCGTGGGCGATCACCTGCTGCGTGCGCAGCGCGATCGTGACCGCCTCCTCCGTAGGCAATGCGAGCGCCTCGTCGTAGGAGTTCGTGTGCAGCGACTGCGTGCCACCGAGCACGCCCGCAAGTGCCTCGACGGTCGTGCGAATGATGTTGTTGAGCGGTTGCTGCGCAGTGAGGCTGACGCCGGCTGTCTGGGTGTGGAAGCGCATCTGCCATGACTTCGGGTTCTTCGCGCCGAACGTCTCCTTCAGCTCGCGCGCCCAGATGCGCCGTGCCGCGCGGTACTTGGCGATCTCCTCGAAGAAGTCGATCTGGGCGTTGAAGAAGAACGACAGCCGCGGCGCGAACTCGTCGACGTCGAGGCCGCGTTCGACTGCCTGCTCGACGTACGTGAGCCCGTCCTTGAGCGTGAATGCGAGCTCCTGCTGGGCGGTCGAGCCGGCCTCGCGGATGTGATAGCCAGAGATCGAGATCGGATGCCAGCGTGGCATCTCGTGAGTGCACCACTCGATCATGTCGCCGCACAGACGCATCGCCGGGTCGATCGGGAAACACCACTCCTTCTGCGCGATGTACTCCTTGAGGATGTCCGCCTGGATCGTCCCCGACAGGCGCTCAGCAGGGACTGGGCCGGCGGCGCTCGTTCCCGCCTCCGCAGCCGCGACGTAGAAGGCCAGCATGATCGCCGCAGGAGCGTTGATCGTCATCGATACAGAGACCTCGCCGAGGTCGATGCCACCGAACAGCGTCTGCATGTCGTCGAGCGTGTCGACAGCGACGCCCTCGCGGCCGACCTCGCCAAGCGAACGGGCGTGGTCTGAGTCGTGCCCCATCAGCGACGGCATGTCGAACGCTGTCGAAAGCCCTGTCTGGCCGTGGTCGAGCAGATAGAGGAAACGCTCGTTCGTCTCCTCACTCGTGCCAAAGCCTGCGAACTGACGCATCGTCCACAGCCGCCCGCGGTACATCGAGGAGTGGATGCCGCGCGTGAAGGGGTAGGCGCCAGGGAGCCCGATCGGGTCGTCTTCGCCGTCAATGCCCAGTGGCAGGTCGGCAGCCGTGTACAGCTCGCGCACAGGCTCGCCTGAGAGCGTGCGGAACTCGCGCTCTGTCGTGGCTTGCTCGTCCTGCGATGGGGGCTTGGCGCTGACTGCCATCGGTCTGCAAATGCTACTCGCAGGGCCTGTGGGGCCCGGTAGCCTCGCTGTCGATGTCAATCTCAGGCGCATCAGAGCGCAGTCAATGGCGCTGATCGGCGAGCTCGCTCGTCTGATCGGCCCCGAGCACGTGCTGCAGGCGCTCGCAGACTCGCCCTACAACGGCGACATGTCACGCAGGCGTGGGCTTGTTGGCCGCGCCGACGCAGTTGCGCTGCCAGCAAGCGCAGACCAGGTGGCGACGGTCGTGCGCTGGTGCTACGCACACGATGTGCCAATCGTGCCGCGCGGTGGCGGTACAGGTCTGCTCGGCGGCGCTGTGCCGACAGACGGCGGCGTGGTGCTTTCGCTGGAGCGACTGCGCGCTGTGCGCGAGCTAGATCCAGGACTGTGGCGGATGCTGCCAGAGGCGGGCGTGCGCACGAGCGACGTACAGCGCCTGGCGCGCGAGAACGGACTGTTCTTCGGTCCTGACCCTGGCGCGTCTGAGCAGTCGCAGATCGGCGGCAACGTGGCGACGAACGCCGGCGGACCGCACGCGCTGAAGTACGGCGTGACCGGCTCGTGGGTGAGCGGCTTGGAGGCAGTCGTCGCGCCTGGCAAGCTCGTGCAGCTCGGCGGCTGGGCGCGCAAGGACGTCGCCGGCTACGACCTGAAGAGCATGCTGATCGGCTCGGAGGGGACGCTTGGCGTGGTCACAGCTGTGCGGCTGCGCTTGCGCCCGGCGCCTGAAGCTCGGTTGGCGCTCGTTGCGTTCCTACGCTCCGCCGATCGTGGTGACGGGAGCTCAGCAGCGGGGTGCGACGCGATGCTCGACGTGCTCGCTGCCGGGGTCGAGCCAGCGGCGCTCGACTTCCTCGACAGCGCGACGCTCAGGCATGTCGGCGGCAGCTATCCAGGGGAGGTGCCCGCCGCAGCAGGCTTTGCGCTGCTGATCGAGCTCGATGGATCGCGCGCCGATGTCGAACGCGACAGGGCGGCCCTTGATGAGGTGCTCAGTGGGGCGAGGATCGAGCAGTTCGAGGACGGCGCACAGGCGGCTGCGCTGTGGCGCTGGCGCGACGGGTTCAACGGCGTCATCACCGCTGTGCGCGGGGGCAAGGTCAGCGAGGACGTCGCTTTTCCACCAGAGCGCCTTGCCGAGGGGCTCGCTGGGTTCGCACAGATCGCTGCTCAGCGTGGGCTGCAGTCGTGTGGATGGGGACACGGGGGCGACGGCAACGTGCATGCGACGCTGCTCGTCGATCCACATAGCGAGCAGGAGTTGGACGCAGCTGAGCAGGCGAGCGAGGAGCTGTTTGCGCTTGTCCGCCGGCTTGGGGGGTCGATTGCTGCAGAGCACGGCGTCGGGCTGCTGAAGTCAGGCCTGCTCAGTGGGCAGTGGGACCCAGCGGCGATCGAGCTGCACGAACAGATCAAGCGTGCGTTCGACCCAAAGGGGCTGTTCAACCCAGGCAAGAAGGCCGCGCGCATGCAGGGCGCATCGAGTTGAGAGGATTCGAGTTGAGACGATGACTGGCGCGATGGCCCGCGGAGGGATGCGATGACGCTCGTGAGCGAGCTGGAGCTGCCGAGCGTCGATCACACCGATGCGTCGATGCGCGGTGAGCGCTTCCACGCAGCGATGGCCGCAGCGCGCGACCCGCTGGACGTCGACGAGCGCGCAGTGGCCGACGGGGCAGTGTGGTTGGCGCAGGCCCCGTTCGGCTACATGACGCTCGATCGTGAAGCAGGTGAGTTCTTCTTGCGCACGCGCTCAGCGATCTTCCCTGGGATGAAGATCGCTGAGATCTTCGGCGTGCAGGAGGGGCCGCTGTTCGAGCAGATGCGCCGCAACATCCTGCATGTCAACGGTGCTGACCACACGCGTCTTCGCAGCCTCGTCAACCCAGCGCTGTCACCGCGCGCAGTCGAGCGCTACAGGCCAGTGATGCGCGAGTTCCTCGAGCAGCTGCTCGCGCAGGTCGTCGAAGGGCACGCCAGCAGTGCGACTGGCGGCGAGATCCACTGCGATTTTGTCGAGGCCTTCGCCAAGCCATATCCGTCGCTCGCGATCGCCAGCGTGATGGGTGCGCCGCTCGAAGACGCCCCGCGGCTGCACCATTGGTCGAACGTGATCCAGCGTCAGTTCGACGCGGTTAGCATGGCGAGCGAAATCGAGGTGATCGAGCAAGCCGTGGAGGAGTTCTACGACTACGCGCACGCGCTCGTACGCGCTCGCCGCGCCGACCCGAGCGACGACCTGATCTCCAAGCTGATCGCTGCCGAGGAGGAGGGCGAGAAGCTCTCCGATGTCGAGTGCATCAACCTCGTCTTCAACGTGCTCGTCGGCGGCGTCGACACGAGTCAGAGCCAGCTCGCGCACGCAGTCAGGTTGCTCGCCGAACACCCTGAGCAGCTTGCCTTGCTGGCAGGCGACTCATCGCTTGCAGGAGCAGCAGTCGAGGAGGCGCTGCGCTACGAGCCGATCACGCCGTTCACCGCTCGCATCCTCGTCGAGGACGTCGAGTATCGCGGCATCGACTTCCCTGAGGGAACGGTCGTGATGGTGTGCGCATTCACAGGCAATCGCGACCTCGAAGACGACGCTGCAGGAACCGGCGGAGGCGACAGCTTCGACATCACCGCAGACCGCGCCAAGGCGCGTCCGCTGACGTTCGGCGCCGGTGTGCACTACTGCCTCGGTGCCAACCTCGCGCGTGTCGAGCTGCAAGAGGGTTTGGCCTTCTTGAGCGATCGCCTGCACAGGCTGCGACTCGACGGTGAGCCTGTGTTCGAGGGGGTCTCTGGCATCTACGGGCTGGCCGAGTTGCCGATCGCCTTCACCGTCTGAGAGTCCGCTGCAATGGGAGACAGGCTCGGCAGTCGCCCGCCCAGCGTTGGCGGCAATTGTCGCTAACCCGCGTTTTGCTGAGCTCGCAGTGAGAGATTGCCCGGGGGGTCACGACGACTCCGCCACCGACATACACGTGAGATGTTCATGCGGAAGATCTTCATTGGTGTGATCGCCAGCGGCCTGGCGCTGCTCGTCGTTGCCCGCTTTGCGCTGGGCGGGGTTGCGCAGGCCGGGATGTACCACGTGTATTCGTGTCGGATGCCTGACGGGGAGAGTGCGCCGGTTGATGGGTGGAGCGGGTCGAAGACGGGGACATACAGCTACACGGAAGACACCTGCGCCGAGCCAACCGGTGCGTTGATTGCGGCGCTGGGGGATGAGCCTGTGCGCGAGGCGAACACCGATACGGCGACGTGGACATTTGGCCCCCCGATCGGGGAGTCCCTTGCTGGCGCTGAGCTGTGGCGCTTCGGGGATACGGCTGGTGGCTCAGCGATTAACGCGACCTACGAGTTCTGGCTCGCCGAGCCGCTGAACACGCAGGTATTTGATGAATGCTCCAATCTCTTTGATTGCGTACTGAGAGGAAACTCAGGTCACCCACTTGCCCCCGAAAATCATGTCGAGGTGCCGACTGCCAACCTTGGCGGAGCTCTCTACGCGACAGTCTCCTGCGGCGGAGTATCTGAATACAAGTGCCCGACGGCCAAAGGCGACGCCAACGGCTACGCCGCCGCCCTCTACCTCTACGCAGCAGACCTGACGCTCGAACAGTCGGCAGGCCCGCACGCGACCGGTGCGAGCGGCGAACTGGTGAGTGCGCCGATCCTGCGTGGAGCGAGCGACATCGCATTCGACGCGACGGACCCTGGAGCGGGCGTATGGCAAGCGGTGTTCAGTGTCGACGGACAGGTCGTCGAGCGATCGGCGGTCAACGAGAACGGCGGGCGCTGCCGTGACGTGGGCGAGACGACGGACGGGCTGCCAGCCTTTCTGTACGTACAGCCCTGCGCGCAATCGGTGAGCGCAGACATCGCTTTCGATACAACCCGCGCGAGCAACGGCGTACATCGCCTGACGGTGAGCGTCGTCGATGCGGCAGGCAACGCGGCACCGGTGCTCGACAGGCTGGTGACGATCGACAATCCTCCTCCGCCAGGCTCACCAAACGGGGTCAACGCATCGGCGCAAGCAAGCTTGTCTGTCCGATGGAACGGAACGGCGAGGCCGAGTGTGCTCAGGGGGTTCGCCGCTGCTCGCACGCTCACTGGTCGGCTCACGAACGCTGCTGGCATGCCGATCGCTGGGGCTGCGATCGATGTTCGCGCGACGCCGTCGTACACGGGAGCGAAACCGGTGGCTATGGTCAGCCCGAGCACCGATGCCAACGGGCGCTTCATGCTGCGGCTCGCGCCAGGCACTTCGTCGCGCACGCTGCGCTTCGCGTACAGGGCGCATGTCGGCGATACGACACCGGCTGCGACGCGAACGCTGAAGTTGACCACACGTGCTGGCATCTGGCTGCACGTCTCACCCCACACGACGAGCGCCGGCCACAGCATCTCCTTCACTGGGCGTTTGCGCGGTAGTCCGATTCCTGCAGGAGGCAAGCAGCTCGTGCTCGAGGCGAGCTCGCCAGGGAGCGGATGGATCGAGTTCAAGGTCGTTCGCACCGATGCCCACGGGCGCTACCACGCGTCCTACCGATTCAAGTTCGCTGGTCCAGCCGACTATCGCTTCCGCGTGCGTTCTGAAGCCGAGTCTGACTTCCCGTTTGCTGCAGGGTCGTCGAACGTGGTGCGGGTCCACGAGCGATGATCTAGCATCATGATGCTAAGATGCATATATGTCGAAGGTGCGTACGACGCTCACGGTCGACGAGGACGTGATGCGTGCAGTGAAGATCGCTGCCGCTCGCTCCGGCAAGGGCGACAGCCAAGTGATCGAGGAAGCGCTCCGTCGCGATCTCGGGCTCGACCTGTTCGAGCGAATTTGGGAGCGCAACAAAATGTCTGAAGAGGACGCGATGGAGCTCGCGCTCGAGGCGCAACACGCCACAAGACCTGATCCCAGCTAGACGACTTGCGCGCCGTCCTCGACGCGAACGTGATCATCTCGGGGTTGCTCGCTCCGCAGGGCGCACCGGCAAGGTTGCTGGTCGCGTGGAGAGAAGGCGCCTTCGAGCTGATCGCCTCGCCGAAGCTGCTCGCCGAGTTGGATCGTGCCCTCGCCTATCCCAAGCTCAGGTCGCGAGTGAGTTCGGACGAGGGACAGTCTCTGCTCGACTGGCTGGGTCGCTTAGCTTCGCTCGCAAACGATGTGGACGAGGCGCCTGTCCGATCGGTGGATCCGGCCGATGACTACCTGCTCGCGCTGGCAGCCGCTAGTGATGCGCTGCTCGTATCGGGTGACAAGCACCTCCTCGACCTCGCCGATGAGTTCCCAATCCTGCGTCCGGCGCGCTTCTTGACCCTCGTCGAAGTCTGAATGGAGCAGCAGGACCAATCCTTCTGGGTTGGGCAATGCGCAGCGCTACCCGACGCCCCCTCTAGGGTTATCCCCTTCGTGAGGGTGATCGGAGGAGAGGCAGGCAGGCGGACGCATGCCGTGCGCGGTGGTCTCGTGCTGCTCGTCTCGTTCGCTGCGCTAACGACATGCGCGACTGCAGCGAGCGCGGTGACGATCTCGCCGTTGAACGGGACCCTCGACGCGTCGCCAGCTACGCAGATCAGCTTCCTCGGCGCGCCTGCCAACGAGGTCTCGAGCGTCTCAGTCGTCGGCTCGCGCAGCGGCAGCCACAGCGGCAGCCTGCGTTCGTACGCGAGCGCGCAAGGTGCGAGCTTCGTGCCGACGCGCGGCTTTGCAGAAGGCGAGCGCGTCACTGCGACAGCGCTCGTTGGTTCGCGAGGTCATCAGGCGAGAGTGGGGACGACGTTCTACGTCGCACGGCTCGTCTCGTATCCGCTCCCTGCCGGCCGCACGCCCCCGCCGGCCAAGGCGGGGGCCAATCAAGCATTCGTGACACAGCCGAAGCTGCTGCCGCCGACAGTGCGGATCACGACGACCACGCCGTCCGCTTCGCCTGGCGACATCTTCCTCACGGCCAACTCGGGTCGCGGCCAGAACGGGGCGATGATCATCAACGGCGCAGGGCAGCTCATCTGGTTCAAGCCGGCAGCGACTGGCAACGCCGTCACGAACCTGCAGCTGACGAGCTACGAAGGCAAGCCAGTGCTCGCCTACTGGGAAGGGCACATCGACTTGGGCGTCGGCTTCGGCAGCGACACGCTGCTCGGCACGAACTACAAGCCAGTCGCGCAGATCCACGCAGGCAACGGCTACTACGCCGATCTGCACGAGCTCCAGCTCGAGCCGCAGGGGTCGGCATTTCTGACGGCGTACACGCTCGTCCGCGCTGACCTCTCCTCAGTCGGCGGCTCGAAGGACGGCGCTTTGCAGGACGCAGTCGTGCAGGAGGTCGACGTCAAGACAGGGCTCGTCATGTTCGAGTGGCACGCCTATGGCCACGTCGCGCTGAACGATTCCTACGCGAGCTCGCCGCGCGATCCCAACAGGCCGTGGGACTTCTTCCACATGAACTCGATCGATCCTGATCCGTGGGGCGACGGCAACTTCCTGATCTCCTCGCGCAACACGTGGGCGGCCTACGAGATCGACGGCCACAGCGGCGCTGTCGAGTGGCGCCTCGGTGGCAAGAAGTCGAGCTTCCGCATGGGCGCAGGCACTGGCACGGCTTTCCAGCACGATGCGCGCTGGCAGGCAGATCACACGATCACGATCTTCGACAACGGGGCTGTCCCCAAGATCCACCCTTACTCGCGTGCGATCCGCGAGCGGATCGACTTCGCCCACCGCACTGTCAGCTTGATCGGGCGCGACGTGCGCACGCCGCCGATCCTCTCTGGCAGCCAGGGCGACAATCAGGTGCTCGCCAACGGCAACGCGTTCGTCGGCTGGGGCGAAGCCCCTTACTTCACAGAATTCAACGCCTCTGGGCAGGTCGTGTTCGACGCGCACCTGCCTGCGCCAGCGCAGATCTACCGTGCCTTCCGCGCCGAATGGAGCGCGATCCCAGCGGCAGTGCCATCGATCGCGCTGACGCCGTCAGGTGCGACGACGACCGTCTATGCGAGTTGGAATGGTGCAGCAGGCGTGAGCAGCTGGCGCGTGCTCGCCGGCGCCACGCCGACGACGCTCACGCCGCTTGCACAAGTGCCGACGAGTGGCTTTGAGACGTCGATCGCCACGCCCAGCGCAGCGCCTGTGTTCGCAGTGCAGGCGCTCGGGCCGGCTGGCGAAGTGCTTGGCAGCTCGCATGCAGTGCCCCGTTGATCGGGCTGGGCGTTCAATAGGCTGCGCGCCGTGAAGGCCGTGATTCTCGCCGGTGGCTACGGCTCGCGCCTGAGCGAGGAGACCGCCGTGCGCCCCAAGCCGATGGTCGAGATCGGCGGCAAGCCGATGCTGTGGCACGTGATGAAGATCTACGCGTCGTATGGCATCGAAGACTTCGTCATCTGCCTCGGCTACAAGGGCTACGTGATCAAGGAGTACTTCGCCAACTACGCCCTGCATACGAGCGACGTCTCGTTTGACTTGGCGAGCGGCGAGATGGAGCTGCACGGTGCGTCAAAGGAGTCGTGGCGCGTGACGCTCGTCGAGACCGGCGAGCAGACGATGACCGGTGGGCGCTTGCAGCGTGTGCTGCCGTATGTCGGCGATGACGACTTCTGCTTCACGTACGGCGATGGCGTCGCAGACATCGACATCAGAGCGCTGATCGACTTCCATCGTCAGCAGGGCACGCACGCGACTGTCACTGCCGTACAGCCTCCTGGACGCTTCGGCGCGCTCGATGTTGAGGGAACTCGCGTACGCGAGTTCGAGGAGAAGCCGCATGGTGAAGGTGGCTGGATGAACGGCGGCTTCTTCGTCCTGTCACCAAGGGTCGGGCGCTACCTCGAGGGGGATGAGACAGTCTGGGAGCAAGAGCCGATGCGTGCGCTTGCGCGCGACGGTGAGCTCTCCTGCTACCGCCACGAGGGCTTCTGGCACACGATGAACACGCTCTCCGAGCGTCATCAGCTCGAGGAGCTGTGGAGCTCAGGCAGCCCACCTTGGAAGACATGGGCATAGCGCCGCCGACAGGCGTCGTCGACCACGGCTTCTGGCGTGATCGTCGCGTGCTCGTGACCGGTCATTCAGGCTTCAAGGGCGTCTGGCTGACGCTCTGGCTGCAGTCGCTCGGCGCGCGCGTGAGCGGCTTCTCCGGACGCCCGCCAAGCGACCCTTCGCTGTACGCGCTCACTGGCGCTGAGCAAGGCGTCGAGGGCTTCGAGGGGGACGTGCGTGACGCCGAGTCGGTTGCCCGCGCTGTCGCCGCAAGTCGCCCTGAAGTGGTCTTGCACATGGCTGCCCAAGCGCTCGTGCGCCGTTCCTTCGAGGAGCCACGCGAGACGTACGAGATCAACGTGATGGGCACTGTCAACGTGCTCGATGCCGTGCGCCGTCATGGCGACGATGTGGGCGCAGTCGTAGTCGTCACGTCCGACAAGTGCTACGAGAACCAAGAGTGGGAGTGGGGCTACCGCGAGCACGAGCCGATGGGTGGGCACGATCCGTACTCCAACTCGAAGGGATGCGCAGAGCTCGTCACGAGCGCCTATCGCAGCTCGTTCTTCTCGAATCCCGATGGCCCCCGCGTAGCTTCTGCCCGTGCCGGCAACGTGATCGGCGGCGGCGACTGGGGTGCCGATCGACTCGTGCCCGACATCATGCGTGCAGCGCTCGCCGGCGAGGTGGTGCGCGTGCGCAATCCGAACTCGATTCGTCCGTGGCAGCACGTGCTGAACCCGTTGAGCGGGTATCTGCTGCTCGCGCAAGCGCTGTGCGCAGATGCCGAGCACGCGACCGCGTGGAACTTCGGGCCTCCTGAGCAAGACGCCCGCCCCGTGGGCTGGCTGCTTGAGCGGTTGGCCGAGCTGTGGCCCGGCGAGCTTCAGTGGTCCTTCGACGGGGGCGAGCATCCGCACGAGGCGCGCTATCTCAAGCTCGACTCATCGCGCGCTCGAGCCCGACTCGGGTGGCGTGCGCCGGTGGCCCTCGAGCAGGCCCTGCAGAGCATCGTCGAGTGGTACGGCGAGCTGCGCGCAGGCGCGGACATGCGCGCGGTGACGCTGGCCCAGATCGAGCGTCTGGCGGCCTGATGCGCGCGCGGCTGCAACTCTTCCGGCTGCGGTCGTTGATCTGGATGACCCGCGTGCTGACGCGCGGGCTGGCGCTCATCGGCTTGCGCGAGACCGTCGCGCGCAAGCGCCGCGCGCGCGTACGGAGGCGCCGCGCCGCGGCAGAGGCGCGGGGCGACTTCAGCCGCTCGCGTCCCGCTATGCACGGGATGGACGTCAAGCTCGACGCGATCATCGACCGCGACGCGGGCTTCTTCATCGAGGCGGGCGCAAACGACGGCTACACGCAGTCGAACACCTACTGGCTGGAACGCTCGCGCGGCTGGAGGGGGCTGCTCGTCGAGCCGATGCCCGAGCTGGCCGAGGAGGCGCGCCTGTCGCGCCCGGGCGCGACCGTGATGCAGTGTGCGCTGGCCTCGCCTGAGAGCGACGGAGAGGAGATCCGCATGCGCTTCGGTGGCTTGATGTCCAGCGTGGCGAGCGTCAGCGACGAGCAGTGGGCCAAGCTCGGCACCGCGATGGGCTGGCAGGAGCCGTATGAGCTGGACGTCCAGGCGCGCACGCTGTCCTCGCTGCTCGAGCAGATCGGGGCGCCGGAAGTCGATCTACTCTCACTCGACGTCGAGGGCTTTGAGGGGCCTGTCTTGGCCGGCCTCGATCTGCAGCGCCACGCCCCCCGTTATCTGCTGATCGAGGTGCACGACCGCGAGCGCGACCTGCCGCCGATCGAGGCCGTGCTCGAAGGGCGCTACTCGGCGCACGACTGGCTTTCGCCGCTGGACCTGCTGATGGTCCGCGCAGACGTCGCCCAGTCCAGCGGTGACGCCTGTGAGGCCGGCGAGGATGCGTAAGGCGATGAGATCGCAACTGCCTGCCCACATAGGCATCAACGCGCTGTTTTTGGAGCCGCAGATGGGCGGGCTCGACACGTACGTGCGCGCGCTCGTGCCCGAGCTGTGCCGGCTGGCGCCCGAGTCGCGCTTCACGGTCTACTGCTCCGCGGGCGGGCGCGAGTACCTGCGAGCTGAGCCGCGCTTTCAGGGTGTTGAGCTGATCGTGCCGCCGCTGATCGGGCGCCGGGGACTGAAGGCGATCGGCGAGCTGACACTGCTGGGTGCGCTCGCGGGTCGCCAGGTCGAGCTGTTGCACAGTCTGGCGATGACCGCGCCGCTGCGAACGCGCGCGGTCAACGTGGTCACGCTTGCAGACGTCACCTGGCTCGTGGCCCCCGACCCGGGCGAGGCCGCCACGGTGCGGATCTGGCGCGCCGTCGTCCCGTCCGTCGCCCGCCACGCCGACCGGGTGATCGTGCTCGCTGAGGCTGGGGCACGCGACGCGGTCGAATACCTGCGCGTCAGAGCCGAGAAGATCGATGTGGTGCCGCTGGCGGCGCGGGGTGACGGGCTCTCGGCGCCGACGCCTGCGCTCGAGCTGCGCGCGCGCCTGGGTCTCGGAGAGGGGCCCGTGATCCTGTCGGTGTCCGCCAAGAAGGTGCACAAGAACCTCGAGCGGCTGATCCGCGCGATGGCGATCGTCGCCGAGCACCTGCCGGACGCGATGCTCGTGCTGCCGGGCAACCCGACTCCCCACGAGCAGGAGCTGCGTCGGCTCGCGCACGACCTCGGCATCGCCGCCAACGTCGCCTTCCCGGCGTACGTGGACGCCCCCGACCTGGAGGGGCTCTACGCGCTGGCGAGCTGCTTCGTGTTCGCGTCGATCAACGAGGGCTTCGGCATCCCGATCCTGGAGGCGATGCGCCGCGGCGTGCCGGTGGCGTGCTCCAACGCCTCGGCGCTGCCCGAGGTGGCGGGTGACGCCGCGCTGTACTTCGACCCCTACAGCGTGCCGGGGATCGCCGACGCGCTCGGCGAGCTGGTGGGCAACCGCCTGATCGCCGAGCGGTTCGCCGAGCGTGGGCGCGAGCGCGAGCGCGAGTTCACCTGGGAGCAGACCGCGCGCGCGACGCTCGACAGTTACGCCCGCGCCTGGGCCGCGCGCCAGGCCCACAGCATGCCGACGCCTGACGGCGCCTGAAAGATCGTGCGCGTCACATACCCCGCGTCGTCGAGCAGCCTCGCGGCGGCGCGATGGGAGTTGGGCTCAGGGCAGTGCTCGGGGTGGTACTCGAGCACGAGCGCCGGGGTCGCGAGCTGCTTCATGCGCGGGTCGGCGAGGATCGCCCACTCGCTGCCCTCGATGTCGATCTTGGCGAGATGGACATCCTCGGCGACGGCAAAGAAGTCGACCGCAGGCACAGTCGTCGTCCGTCCAGGCGCCTCGCCGCCGCTCGACTCGGCCTCGCTCGCGCCGTCATTTCCCGACTCGACGACGTGCGACATCGCGAACTGGTCCGCGGCGAAACGAACCTCACCCGCCGCGACCGCGACCGCGCTTCGCTGCAGGCGCCAGCGCTGCTCGGCCTCGTTTGCGGCGATCGCGCGGCTCAGCAGCTCCGCGTTGCGCGGGTCGGGCTCAAACGAGATCAGCTCACACTCGGGCCGGCGCCCGAGCAGCCACACGCCGAACATGCCGATGTTCCCGCCCGCGTCGAGTGCCCGCGTCGCGCTTGGCAGCAGCTCCGACACCTCCGCGGGTGGCTCATACAGGCGCTGGTAGAAGATCTCGTCGAGTACGAGCACGTCTGGCGTGCGGTGCTGGAGCACGATTCGCACCCCGGTCTCGCGCACGCTGTACGTGCAGACGGCGCTGCTCCCTGTCAGCTCGCGAGCCGTAAAGCGAAGCGACTGCCTCAGCAGCCGTCCGCGCAGGCCGGTGGAGATCAGCGTCTCCAGCCGCCGGTTCATGCAGGCTTGCGCAGTGCCAGGAAGGCCGAGGTCCAGGGGGCGCCGTGCGCCTTGAGCAGGATGTGCGGATACGGCTTCCCGGTCGCGGGGCTCAGCTCGCCCGCGCCCGTCCAGTGGATCACGTTCTCGAACGTCTCAGGCGCGAGCTTGGTGTCGAACGGCTGGACGAGCTGTAGGCCCGTGGGTCGCACGATGTAGCGCTCGATCTCGCTCGCCGTGAACGTGTCGATGATCCGCGTCCGCGGTTTCGCGGTCGGGCAGCGCCGCCCGAAGCTCGCCAAGCGAATCCCGAACTGCAGCAGCGGCCAGTCGAGCGGGTTGTTGGCGACGAAGCACTCGGTCACGACGACCAGGTGGCCGCCCGGGCGCAGCACCCGGCTCATCTCGCGCGAGGCCTGCTTGACCTCCTCAGGCCCGCCGAAGTGCTCGATCGAGGACAGCGTGAAGACGATGTCGAAGCTCTCGTCGGGGTACTCCAGGTCGAGCGCGTTCATCTGCTTGACCTCGAGGTGCTCGCGCCGGTACTCGTACGGCGCGTACGCGTCCGGGTTCGTCAACATCGAGGCCTCGGCCTCGCGCCCAGCGAAGCTGCCCTCGCCGTAGATGTCGGTCGCGACGATGCGCTTGATCCGGTTGGCGAGCCAGAAGAGCGGCTCCTCGTGCCCGGCCCCCACGGCGAGCGCTTCGGCGTTCTCGCTCAGCGCGCCGACCTCCTCCAGGTACAGGCCGAGCAGCGCGTACTCCCAGAACTTGCGGCGCAGCTCCTCCTCGGGCGAGTAGCCGTCGCCCGCGATGTCGCGCAGGCAGGCGCGCACGCGCGGGTCATCGAAGTCGGGCAGGTCGCAGAGCTTGACGTACTGACGCGAGAGCGTCGCCGGGCTTGAGGCGGTGACCGTCACGAGGGCGGCAGTCTCGCAGACGCGGCCGTCGCCTGTGCGCGTGAGGCGGCTCGGGACGCGGGTTCCAGGCGCTGCCGCCCGTATCGTTCTGTTGCTCTGACCGACGTGCTCGACACTCCGGCTGCCGGCGGCATGATCGTCCGCGGCGGCGCCACACGCTTTGCGGGCTACGTCGGCGTCGTGGGCCTGTCGGTCATCTCCGCCGCGCTGCTCACGCGACATCTGGGGGTCGTGCGCTTCGGCGAGTACACGACCGTGATCTCGCTCGTCGGCGTGATCTCCTCGATCACCGACGCGGGTATGTCGAACCTCGGCACGCGCGAGTTCACGCTGCGGACCGGCGCGGACCGTGAAGGGCTGATGCGCGATCTGCTCGGGCTGCGCATCTCGCTGACGCTCGTCGGCGTGCTGGTGGCGGTGGGCTTCGCGGTGGCCGCGGGCTACGACGCGCCGCGCACGCTCGGCACGATCGTCGCGGCGCTGTCGGTCGTCGCGCTCGTGTTCCAGCACACGCTCTCGATCCCGCTTTCGACCTCGTTGCGGCTCGGCGCGATCTCGGCCCTCGAACTCTCGCGCCAGGCGCTGACAGTCGTCTTGATCGTGGTCCTGATCGCGCTCGACGCGGGGCTGTTCCCGTTGCTGGCGGTGGCGCTGGTCGTCAACCTGCTGTTGCTGCTGCCCGCGAGCGCACTAGTGCGCGGAGAGATCTCGATTCGCCCCGCCTTCCACCTGCGCCGCTGGAAGGTGCTGCTCAGCTTGACCGTCGCCTTCTCCCTGGCGACCGCCGCAAACACGCTCTACCTGTACGCGGCGCAGATCCTGACGAGCCTCGTTGCGAGCGGACATCAGAGCGGGCTGTTCGCAGCTTCCTTCAGAGTCTTCATCGTGATCGCGACAATCCCGGGCCTGCTCGTCGGCGGCGCCTTCCCGGTGCTCACCCGCGCGGCGCGCGACGACCCGCAGCGGCTCGGCTACGCGGTCGCGCGCACGGTCGAGGTCTCGGCGATCGTCGGTGCCGCGGCGTTGATCGGCGCCGTGACAGGCGCGCCGTTCATCGTCAAAGTCGTCGCTGGTCCGCAGTTCGGTGGGGCGGTCACGCCGTTGCGAATCGAGGGCCTCGCGCTGCTGGCCTCGTTCCTGATGGCGGGCTGGGGTTTTGCGCTGCTGTCGCTGCACCGCCACCGCGAGCTGCTCGTCGCGAACCTCGTGGCACTGACCGTAAGCGTCGTGCTGACGCTGACGCTCGCGAGCGCGCACGGGGCGACCGGCGCAGCGCTCGCCTCCGCCTGCGGCGAGGTCGTGCTCGCGGCGCTCTATCTCGCCGGTCTCGTGCGCTCGAACCCCGAGCTGCGCACGCCGCTCGAAGTCCCGGCGAAGGTCGTGCTCGCGGCGCTGCCCGCGCTCGCGCTCGCGTTCGCGACCGGCCTGCCGACCGTGCTGCCGCCGCTGATCGCACTAACAGTGTTCGCCGTGCTGCTGTTGCTGCTGCGCGCGATCCCGCAGGAGCTGTACGAGGCGCTGCCCGCGCGCCTGCGCCGCCGACGCCCGGCCGACGCAGGCTGAGCTTGGCGGGGGTTGCCTGGCATGTACAGGCGCGGGCGGGGCGTTGCGGTAGCCTGCGCAGCTCGTGGCTGAGAGTTCGGAGCGCCCCCTGCGGGTGGGCCTGAACCTGATCTTCCTGCAGCAGGCATCAGGCGGCGTAGGGCGCTACGCGCGCGAGCTGCCCGGCGCGCTGCTGGCGGTCGAGCCGCGCAGCGAGATCCACGTGTTCGTCTCGCGCGACGCCCCGCAGGACCTGTGGCAGGAGCCCTGGGCCGAGCGCGTGCGAATCGTGCGCTGCCCGATCAGCCTGCGCGGCGACCGCGCGCATCTGCTGTTCCAGTTCGCGGCGCTGCCGCCGCTGGCGGCGGCCCGGCGCGTGGACGTGTTGCACAGCCTCGCGAACCTGGGCCCGTCGCTGACACCCGGCTTGGCGAGCGCCGTCACGCTGCTCGACTTGATCTGGATGCGCCCGCCCGAGCAGTGGGGTGGTACCGAGCGTGGGCAGCACTCGCTGCGGCGCCTGGTCAACCACAGCGTGCGTCACGCCGATCAGGTGTTCACGATCTCGCATGCCGCCGCGCGCGAGATCGAGTCGGAGCTGCACGTCCCCTCGGGACGCGTCTACGTGACGCCGCTGGGGGTGAGGCCGCCCACGGCGGTCCCAGCGAGCGAGGCCGAGGTGCGCACCGAGCTTGGGCTCGGCGATGCGCGCGTCGTGCTGTCGGTCGCGCAGAAGCACCCTTACAAGAACCTGCACCGTCTGATCCGCGCGATGCCCGCACTCGATCCGGACGTGGTGCTCGTGCTGCCGGGGTTCGCCACCCCGCACGAGCAGGAGCTGAGCGCGCTCGCGGAGCAGCTGGGGGTTGCCGGGCGCGTGCGCCTCCCCGCGTGGCTGTCGGACTCCTCGCTCGCGGGCCTGTACGCGCTGAGCAGCGTGTTCGTGCTGCCCTCGCTGGTCGAGGGCTTCGGGCTGCCGGTGCTGGAGGCGATGCTGCGCGACGTTCCAGTCGCCTGCTCGGACAGCTCCTCGCTGCCCGAGGTCGCGGGCGACGCCGCGCTGCTGTTCGACCCCGAGGACCAGGACAAAGTGACTGCGGCGATCAAGCGGCTGCTCGACGACCGCGAGCTAGCCGCGACGCTCGTGCAGCGTGGCCGCGTGCGGGCGCGCGAGTACACGTGGGCGCGCGCGGGCGCGGCCACGCTCGCGGGCTACCGCCGCGCGATCGCGGCGCATCGGGGACAGGCACCGCCGTACGAGGCCGCGTCTGAGCCGCGGGAGCGCGCGGGGTGACGCGCGTCCTGATCGTCCGCGGGCATCAGGCCACGCCGTGGGAGCTGGCGCCTTGGGCCGAGCTGCCCGAGCGCTTCGAGGTCTCCTACCTGCTGACGGACTCGAACCGCTTCCCCGAGCCGCGTGGGCTGCACGCGGTCAAGGCGCGCGCGCTGCGCGACGTGCTGCCGTCGGGGATGCTCGGCGAGCTGGGCGCGCATGCCCTCGGCGACCGCTACCTGGCGGGCGTCGGGCAGGCGTTCGCGCAGGCTGACATCGTGCACGCCGAGGAGCTGTCCTACTGGTTCGCCGCCGAGGCCGCACGCCGCAAGCGCCGTCATGGCTTCAAGCTCGTGCAGACCGTCTGGGAGACGCTGCCGCTGCTGCAGACCTATCGCAACCGCGGCGCGCGGCAGAACCGCGAGTGCGTGCTGGCCGAGACCGACCTGTTCCTGCCCGCGACAGAGCGCGCTGCCCTTGCGCTGGAGCTGGAGGGCGTCGGGCGCGAGCGGATGGTTGTGTGTCCGCCTGGAATCGACGTTGAGCGCTTCGCGGTCGCACCCCCGGACCCGCCACCGCGCGAGCACACGATCGTCTCGCTGGGCCGCCTGGAGTGGGAGAAGGGTCATCACGACGTGTTGCGCGCGCTCGCGCTGCTGCGCCGCGGGGCAGTCGCCGGCGCCGGCGAGGCTGCGAGCAAGACCCGCCTTCTGATCGTCGGCTCCGGGCCCGAGCAGGCGCGACTGCACGCCTACGCGGCCGAGCTCGGGCTCGACGACGCAGTCGAGGTGCGCGGGGCGATGCCCTACGAGCAGATGCCCGACGTGCTCGCGGGAGCTTCCGCGCTCGTGCTCGCAAGCCAGTCCTCTGCGAGCGGCGCCTTCCACCCGTTCGGGATCCCGCATGCCTTCTGGGAGGAGCAGTTCGGGATGGTGCTCGCGGAGTCGATGGCCGCAGGGCTCGCGATCGTCGCGTGCGCAAACGGAGCGATCGCTGAGGTGCTGGCGGGGACGCCCGCGCAGCTCGTCGGCCCAGGCGACTGGCCCGGGATCGCGCTGGCGCTGGCCAGGGGACCGCTGGCTCGCCCGCCCGCAGCGCGTGTCGACTACCCGTCGGAGCTGGTGCAGCGCTACTCGACGAGCGCTGCGGCCGAACGGCTCACCGCCGCCTACGAGCGCTTGCTCGCGGCCTGATCGAGCACGGCGAGCGTCGTCTCAGCGAAGCGCGCCCAGGAGAACTCTCGCGCGCGGACGGGCCCTGCGGCCCGCATGCGCTCGCCCAGCGCCGCGTCGGTCAGGACGCGCTCGAGGCCCGCTGAGATCGCGGCCGTGTCGAGCGGGTCCACGTACGTCGCGGCCTCGCCGCCGACCTCGGGTAGCGACGAGAGCTTTGACGTGAGCACCGGCGCACCCGCGGCCATCGCCTCCAGCACCGGCAGCCCGAAGCCCTCTCCGAGCGAGGGGTAGCAGAACACGCCGCAGCGCCTGTACAGCTCCAGCAGCGCAGTATCCGAGACGTAGCCGAGCATCAAGCAGCGCTCGCCCAGCGAGCGCAGCGCGTCGAGCGTCTCGCCGGTTTCCCAGCCGAGCTCCCCGACGACGACCAGCGGGTGGCGCCGCTGCAGCTCAGGCGCCAGCGTCCGGTAGGCGGCGACGAGCCGCGGTAGGTTCTTGCGTGGCTCTATCGTCCCCACCGCGAGCACGAATCCCGGTTGCGGCAGCGCCGCGGCCTCCTCGGCCGTGAGCGCCTGACGTGGGGCGGAGACGGGCCCGAGCAGAGCGACCGTCGTGCGCGCAGCTGCCTGCGGCCAGTGTGCGACCAGCGCGTCAGCGGTTGCTTGGGAGATCGCGACGAACGCCGCCGAGCGGCGCACGGCGTGCCCGAGCGTCAGGCGCTCGATCACGGTCGAACGGAGGTTCGGACGCATCGTCGGCTCGAACGCCGCCAGGTCGTACACGACCGGCACCCCGGGGATGCGCAAGAACCAGATCGTCAGATAGGAGTTCGAGGACAGGAAGACGTCACACTCGCGATTTGCACGCCGCGCCGCGCGCACGTGCCACCAGGGGTCGCGCCCCTCGATCAGGCTCCAGCTGAAGCGCTCGTCGAGCTCGGTCTCGCGCCACGCGGTCCGCGCGTAAAGCCGGTAGCGGTGAGCGCCGTCCTCGCGGGCCGCGAGCGCGCGCAGCAATTCGCGCACGAGTCGACCGCGGCCGGCGGGAACCTCGGTTGCGGCGCGCGCGTCGATCCCGATCGTCAAGGGGCGGGAAGCGTCCAAGGGCGGGAGGGTAGCTAGCCTCCCGCGCGATGCACGTCGGCTTGAACTTGATCTTCCTCGTCCCAGGTGAGACGGGCGGCATGGAGGTGGCGGCGCGCGAGCTGATCCCTGCGCTGCTTGCAGAGGCTCCGTCCAACACGCGCTTCACCGCGTTCATCAACCGCGAGGCCGCAGCAGCCGGCGGCGGCCCGTGGGGCGAGCTGCTGCCATCTGTGACCGTGCCAGTCGCAGCACGCAACCGCGTGCAGTGGGTGCTCGGCGAGCAGCTCCTGCTACCGCGCCTAGCTGCGCAAGAGCGCATCGACCTGCTCCACAGCCTGGCGAGCACTGCGCCGATGCGTGGCCGATTCGCGCGTGTGGTGACGATCCACGACCTGATCTACGCGCGCTTCCCCGAGGCGCATGCAGGCATTCGCGACCGTGGCATGCGCGTGCTCGTGCCTGGTGCAGCGCGACGCTCTGACCGCGTGATCGCCGACTCGCAGAGCACGCGCCAGGATCTCGTCGAGCTGCTCCGCCTCGCCCCCGATCGGATCGACGTCGTGCCGCTCGGGCTCGGCGCCGTCCGCCGCGTTCCACCAGCTCCTGAGGCGACGGTCCGCGAGCGCCTGCAGCTCGGTGACCGCGACGTCGTGCTCAGCCTGTCAGCCAAGCGGCCGCACAAGAACCTGCGTGCGCTGATCGACGCGCTCGCGCAAGTCGACGAGCGGGCGCGCCCGATCCTCGTGCTGCCCGGCTATCCGACGGAGCACGAGGCAGAGCTGCGCGAGCACGCGACTGCGCGTGGCCTCGACGAGGACGTGCGCTTCCCTGCATGGGTCTCCGCTGAGGAGCTCGAGCGGCTGTGGATGCTCGCCTGCGCGTTCGTCTTCCCCTCGCTGTACGAGGGCTTCGGGTTGCCAGTGCTCGAGGCGATGGCGCGTGGCGTGCCGGTTGCCTGCTCAGATGCCTCCTCGCTGCCGGAGGTCGCAGGCGACGCAGCGCTGCTGTTCGACCCGCGCAGCCCCGCCCAGATCGCCGCTGCGCTCAGCCGACTGCTAACCGACGCCGGTATGCGCGAGCGCCTTGCACAGCGCGGGCACGAGCGCGTCAAGCAGTTCAGCTGGGAGCGCTCAGCGCGCTTGACGCTCGACAGCTACGCGCGAGCGCTCGGCTGGCCCGTCGCCGCCGTCGAACCAGCCTCGTCTGAGTCTCCTGCGGCGCGCGACGCTTCGTAGCCGGCGAGCACCGTCCGAAGCGAGGACTCGACCGACAGTCGCTCGGCGTTCTCGGCGTACCACGCAGCCGTATGCGCGCGCATCGCTGGCCCTGCCTCGTGGATGCGCACGATCGCGTCTGCGATCGCTTGCGGATCTGAGTGCGTGGCGACCGTGCCATTGACGCCCTCCTCGATCAGCTCTGTCGCTGCGTTGTCCTCGCCTGCGACGACGACAGATGGCGTCCCCTTGGCTGCCGCCTCGACGACGACGAGACCATAGCCCTCGCGGCGTGAGGGCAGCAGCACGCACATCGCACGACGCATCTCGTGATCGAGCGTCGCTGCATCGGCGAAGCCAGGCGCTGTGACGCTGTCCTCGAGCCCATGCTCGACGATCGCCGTCCGCAGCGCCTCGCGCTCAGGGCCGTCGCCGAGAAACTCCCCGCGCAGCGACTCGATGCGACGAGCAGCGAGCGCGATTGCCGAGACTCCGAGTGGAGCCTGCTTCTCTGCGATCAGCCGGCCAGCGAACAGAACGAGCGGATCGCCCTGCGAAGGAGGATCGTCATCGTGACGTCGGGGGGCGCCTTCGCCCTCTCCGCCGTAGAGCCCCCGCAGCACGGTCAGTGAGCCGTTCAGCCCCTCTTCGTGCAGCCGAGCAGCGTGCAGCTCGGAGAAGCAGAACGCGCGCTGCGGCACGCGCGCGCACAGTCGCTGCACGAGCCCGCCGATCCGCCCGCCGAGCCCGCCGAGGTAGTCGCGCCAGTAACTGTCGCTCCAGACCTCAAACCAGTCGACCTCGAGCGCGTAGCGACGCAGCGGGCGCAGCAGTGCGGCCGACAACAGCGAGAAGTAGGGGAACGCACAGGCGTGGACGACGTCGTAGCGGCGTCCGTGGCGCAGCAGATGCACGAGCACGCCGAGCCCGAACACGAGCGGTGGCAGGATTCGCCGCCGCCCACTCGTCGTGTACAGGGCCATTCGCGGCCCAGCTGTGACGACCCGCACGCGCTCGTCGAGGTCCAGCCGCTCGCCCCGCTCCCACTGTCGCAGCGTCACATAAGTGACCTCGTGCCCAGCTGCAGCGAGGCGCTCAGCGAGGCTGCGATACCAGCGCTCGCCGCCGCCGATCGTGTATGGATAGAGGCAGTCGTAGACGATGCAGATGCGCATAGCGGGTAGCATCATCCGCGAATCCGCCACTTTCCGCCCGCCCGGGCGTTATAACCGCGTGACCGCTCCGCGATCCAGGAAGGCGCAGGCGTCGAGCCACCGCTCATGAGCACAGTCCTCCAGACAAAGCCACCCGTCCATGCTGAGGTAGACGATCCGTCGGCCCCGCTCGTCTCGGTCGTGATCCCTTGCTTGAACGAGGCGGAGAACATCGAGCAATGCGTCACTGCCGCGCTGCAGGCGCTGCGCGAGATGGACGTGCAAGGCGAGGTCGTCGTCGCCGACAACAACTCAGAGGATGACTCTGCACGCCTGGCCGAGCGCGCTGGGGCCCGTGTGGTGGTCGAGCGGCGTCGTGGCTATGGCAGCGCCTATCTGGCCGGATTCGCAGCGTCGCGCGGGCGCTACATCGTGATGGCCGACGCCGACCTCACATACGACTTCAACGAGATCCCCCGCTTCGTCGCCGAGCTGGAGAAGGGCGCTGAGATGGTGATCGGCGACCGCATGGACAACATCCAGCCAGGCGCGATGCCGTGGCTGCACCAGTACGTCGGCAATCCGATCTTGACGGGCCTGTTGAACCTGTTCTTCCGCACGGGCATCAGCGACGCGCACTGCGGCATGCGTGCCCTGCGCCGCGATGTGCTGCCGCGTCTGGACTTGCGCACGACGGGCATGGAGTTCGCCTCAGAGATGGTGATCAGGGCCTCGAAGGAGAAGCTGAAGATCGCCGAGTTCCCGATCGAATACCACCCCCGCGGCGGCGAGAGCAAGCTGTCGAGCTTTCGTGACGGCTGGCGCCATCTGCGCTTCCTGCTCGTGCACAGCCCGACGCACCTGTTCATCATTCCTGGCGCCCTGCTGGCTTCGCTGGGCACGCTGATCCTCGTGCTCGTCGGCGGTGGGCTCGACTTCTTCGGACGCGCCTGGGGGCTGCACACGCTGATCGGTGGAGCGCTGCTGATGATCGTCGGCACGCAAGTGCTCGCGCTTGGCTTGTGTGCGCACGCCTACGGCACGTATTTCATGGGCGAGAAGGATCCGTGGTTCGATCGCATGCGCGCGCGCTTCCGCCTCGAGCACGGCCTGCTGCTGGGCGGTCTGTTCGTCCTCGTCGGACTGATCGGCGGCGGTGTGATCGTCGGCACGTGGATCGCCCACGGCTTCGGCTCGCTTTCTGAGGAGCGACTCGCGCTCGTCGCAGCCACTCTGTTGATCGTCGGAATCCAGATCTTCTTCTCGGCCTTCCTGCTGTCGATCCTCGGTCTGCGTCGCAATTCATAGGCAGAGAAGGGCGCCGTAGCGGCCGTGCGTAACGACCTGATGGCGATCATCGGGGTGTTCGCAGTGATCTGGCTGAGCAGCCTCGGCTGCGGTCTCGCGCTCGAGCGCGTCCTGCGGATGCGGATCGGAAATGCGCTGCTGCTACCGGCAGGGCTGTGTGTCTCGATGGTGCTCGTGCTACCGGGCTATGCAGCCGGTCTCGGCGACGGCTTTGCGATTCCGCTGCTCCTGGCGATCACGCTCGCTGGCCTCGTGTTCGCGGACGGTGGGTTGCGCGCGCGGCTGAACCCGGGCTGGCCAGGTCTCGCAGGCCTTGCTGCGTACGTGCTCTACATGCTGCCTGTGATCGCGCACGGTCACTGGACTTGGTCGGGCTACGACTTCGTCAACGACTCGGGCTTCGAGATGCTGCTCGCCAACCACGTCAAGGGGTTTGGCGCGACGCTCGGGAACATCCCTGAGACGAGCGAGCGGGAGTTCATCAACTCCTACCTGTCCTCCGGCTATCCGCTGGGCACGCAGTCGCTCTTGGGCACGTACAGCGGGCTGACCGACACGTCGGTCGCAGTGCTCTATCAGGGGTTCATCTCAGGCCTTGCTGGGATCGGCGCGGTCGCCCTGGCAACGGCGACGACGCGACTTCTCGGCGGCTGGCGCGCGGCGCTGCTCGCGTTCGTCGCGATCTCTGCGAGCCTCACGTTCCAGTACGCGCTGCAGGGTGGGGTCAAGGAGATCGGGCTGCTCGCAGCGCTGTGCGCGACCGTCGCGCTCGTCTGCGAGGCGGTCTCGCAGGGCAGGCCGTATGCGGGCGCAGCACTCGTCGCCTTCGGCGCGGCTGCGGCACTGGCCGCGTACAACGCGGTCGCCGTGCCCTACCTCGGTTCGCTCGCGCTGCTGCTCGCGCTCGCGCTGCTTCTGATCAAGCGCGTGCGGCTCGGTCGGGCGTGGCTCGGCCCGGCCGCGTTCGGTCTCGGCCTGACGGCGGTGCTGTCGATTCCTGCGCTGAGCACGCTGCGCACGTTCTTCAACGTCGCCCAAGCGGGACAGAGCGCGTCTGGCGTCGGGGCGACGCAATTCGGCCAGCTCTTGCGCCCGCTGCCGCTCAGCCAGATCAACGGTGTCTGGCTCGCCGGCGAATACCGCTTCCCGGTGATTCCGGAGCCGGCTGCGACGCTGACTGTGATCGCAACCGTCGCCATCTTCGCGCTGATCGTGCCAGGCGTGCTGCTGTCGCTGCGTCGCAAGCAGATCGGCCCTGCACTGCTGCTCGGTGCAATTGCGATCGTGATGCTCGTCGTGTACCCGCGCGTCAGTCCTTACGCGCAGGGCAAGCTGTTGGCGATCGGCGGCCCAGCCGTGCTGCTGGCTGCGCTTGCTGGACTGCTCGCTGTGCGCGGACGCTTGGCGCCGCTCGCGCTCCTGCTCACAGCTGCGCTTGCCGTCGGCGTGCTTGCGTCAGATCTGCTCGCGTACAGCTTCCAGCACGTCGCGCCGACGCGCCGTATGGAAGCGATCGAACGCACGGGCGATCACTTCAAAGGCGAAGGGCTCGTGCTGTGGAACGAGTTCGAGGAGTTCGCCAAGTTCTTCGGCCGCGCAGCGAAGATCAGCGTCCCGTTCGAGGCGCTCACGCCGCAGCAGGTGCAACTGCGCAAGCCGGCGTACTTCTACGGGCACTACTTCGACCTCGACGAAGAGCTGCTCTCGTTTGTCGAGGGTTACCCGATCATCGTCACGCGCCGCTCGCCTGCAGCGAGTCGCCCACCGGCCAACTACACGCTGGCCTACGAAAACCAGTTCTATCTCGGCTGGCGCCGCGAGCCCCATCCTGAAGTGCTCGAACACATCCCACTTCAGAGTCTCTACTCGCCAACGGCGCCGGCTCCCTGCCGTCAGCTGAGCGCGGTCGTTGCGCATGCGCCGCACGGCAGCGAGCTGATCGCTGCCAAGGCGCCAGAACTGAGCTACTTCGAACCGCTCTACGCGCGCGATCGCTCTTATGGCTGGGGCATCGATCCAGCCGAGCACGGCGCAGTGCTGCCCAACCTGCCAGGTCACGCGAGTGGGCTGCTGCGTGTCAAGGGAGGCCGCTACGGAGTGTGGGTGCAAGGCGACTTCCCGCGACGTATCTACGTCGCCGTCGACGGGCACATCGTCGGCTCAGTCTCGGGGTCGAACACGCCAGGGCAGTGGCTGAAGGCGGCGACGATTGCGCTGCCGCCCGGCGCGCACCGCGTGCAGGTGTTCAAGAAGGCCGGCAGAAACCACCTCGGGGCCGGCGAATGGGGGATCGGCATGATCGGCGCCACAGCGCTGCAGCAGGAAGCCCCTGAGCGGCTGCAGAAGCTCCCGTTGAGTGCTTGGCGGACGCTGTGCGGGAAGCGGCTCGATTGGGTGGAGCTCGTACGCCCGTGAGCGCAGTGCGCTCGTCGCGTCGCTGGACGTCGACGCCGGCCAGGGTCGTGGTCGTGCTCGGGCTGCTCGCGCTCGTCGCAGGCGCGCTGGCGACCCTGCTGCAGAGCGCGCCGCGCAGGGCGGGCACGAACCTGACGGCGAACACCGGCTACGTGATCCCGTTGCAGGCCGGCGAGCAGCTGTGCGAGCCAGGTGAGCTCCTGCCGGGCGACACTGGCGCGCTGCGCTTGAGCGTCTCGAGCGGTGGTGTGGCGCCAGGCCCACGACTGGACGTGACGATCGGCGTCGGCACACGCTCACTGGCGACTGGCCGGCTTGCGGCGGGCTGGCACTCTGGGCTGCTCACGATTCCGGTCTCGCGTATCCGCGAGACGCAGCAGGGCGCGACGATCTGCCTCGTAAACCGCGGTGATCACAGCATCTCCTTTGGCGGCTCGGTCCCAGACGCCGACTTCTACGTCGTGCTCGGCGGCAAACCGCTGAGCGGTCGCATGCGGATCGAATACATGCGGCCTGGCAGCGAATCGTGGTTCGCGCTGCTGCCGACGCTCACGCACCGCTTCTCGCTGGCGAAGGCGGATCTCGTGCGCCACTGGGCGGCGCCGGCCGCGCTGCTGCTGATGCTGCTTGCCGTCTACCTGGCAGTGCGGACGATCGTGCGCGCGGAGCCGCGCAGATGAGCGTGGTGCGCGGACTGCTTCGACGTGTGCCGGGTGCTGCATGGGCCTGCTTCCTCGTGGCCCTTGCCAACGGACTCGCGTGGTCGCTGATCGTGCCGCCTTTTCAGGTTCCTGACGAGAACGCGCACTACGCCTACGTCCAGCAGGTCGCAGAACGCGGGACGCTGCCGCAACAGCTCCCTCCGGGCAGTGGGCTCTCGCCACGCGAGGACCGCACGATCGACTCGCTGCTCACGTTTGGCATCGTCGGGCATCGCGACAACCCGGCGCCAGACACTGAAGCGCAGCAGCAGGTGCTCGACCAGATAGCGAAGGAAGGACTTCTGGCGCGTGGCAGCGGCGACGCGCTGTCAGCCACTCCGAACCCGCCGCTGTACTACGCGCTGGAGGTGATTCCTTACAAGCTGATGCCGAGCGGCAGCGTGCTCGACAAACTCGCTGCGATGCGCTGTCTCTCGGCGCTGATGGGCGCGCTCACGGTGCTGTTCGCGTTCATGTTCTTGCGCGAGCTCCTGCCGGGCACCACATGGGCGTGGCCGGCAGGTGCGCTGCTGGTCGCCTTTCAGCCGTTGTTCGGCTTCATCTCTGGGGGCGTCAACAACGACGACCTGCTCTACCTTGCAGCGGCTGGATTTCTGTGGGCGCTGGCGCGAGCTTTCCGGCGAGGATTGACGCCGGTCAACGGCGCACTGATCGGCGGCCTGCTCGGGATCGGACTGGTGACAAAGTTCACGATGCTCGGGCTGATCCCGGCGGCGGTGCTGGCGGTGCTGCTGCTCGCCTGGCGCTCATGGGGCACCGATCGACGAAGCGCGCTGCTCGGCGCCGCTTGGGCGGTGGGGCTGGCGGCGGCGCCCGTGCTCGCCTATGTCGCGCTGAATCACTTTGTCTGGAATCGCAGTGCGCTGCCCGGCGGCGTGGGCAGCGTGCCTGGCGCCGGCGGCCGCGCGTTCAACTTGCACGAAGAGGTCGCCCACGTCTGGCAGCTGTTCCTGCCGCATCTGTGGATGAACCCTCAGTTCACGTACTCGCCGTTTTGGGAAACGTGGTTCAAGGGCTTCGTCGGACGCTTTGGCTGGCTCGACTACGACTTCCCCGCTTGGGTCTACGAAGTCGCGAAGTACGTCTCGCTGATCGTCTGCGCGCTCGCGCTCGCCGAGCTCGTGCGCCGTCGCGACGCGCTACGTCGCCGGTTCGCGGAGCTGTCGGTGTATGTGCTCGCGCTGGTCGGCGTGTGCGTGGTGATCGGCGTTCAGTCCTACCGCTTCCTCGTGGCCAACGGTGGCGTGTTCGAGCAGGCGCGCTACTTGCTGCCGCTGCTGGCCCTCTATGGCGCTGTGATCGCGCTGGCGGTCCGCTTCGGCGGGCGTCGCTGGGGTCCAGCGATCGGTGCGGGGCTCGTCGTGCTGGCGATCGGTCACGACCTGTTCGCGCAAGCGATCACGATCGCGCGGTACTACGCATGAGCGAGATCGCACGCGCGAGCGATGACAAACGCGTGAGCGACGTCACGGTGGCGATCCCGGTGCGCAACGGCGGCGAGCTGCTGCGCGGCACGCTGGCCGCATTGGCGCGCCAGACGGTCGCGCACGAGCTGCTGATCTGCGACTCGGGGTCGCGCGACGGGTCGGTCGACTTGGCGCGGGCGCACGGTGCGCGCGTGATCGAGATCGACCCGCACGAGTTCAGCCACGGTGGCACGCGCAACTTGCTGATGCGCGAGTCGGGTGGCACGCACGTAGCGTTGCTCACGCAGGATGCGGAACCGGCTGACGAGTGTTGGTTGGAGCGGCTGTTGGCGGGCTTCGCGCTCGCTGACGACGTCGCGCTCGTCTGCGGCCCGTATCGCCCCCGGCCGGATGCGTCCCTTGCGGTGAGCGCTGAACTGGAACGATGGTTCGCCTCGCTGTCGCCTGACGGCACGGCGAGCGTCGAGCGGCTCTCAGACGGGGAACGCGCGCTGCCGCCGGTCGCGTTTGTGGGACGTCGCGGCTTCTTCACCGATGCGAACGCCTGTGTGGCGCGTGCTGCGTGGGAGCAGGTGCCGTTCCGTGAGGCGGCGTACGCGGAGGATCGTGCGCTCGCGATCGACATGCTGCGGGCGGGCTACGCGAAGGTCTTCACGGCTGACGCGGCAGTCGTCCACTCGCACGAGTACACGCCAATGCAGGAGCTGCGCCGCTGCTTCGACGAGTGGCGCGGGTTGCGCGAGGTCTATGGCTGGCGTGAGCCGGCCGACCCACGTGCGCTCGTGCGCAGGCTGCGCGGCGAATTGACGACCGCTCGCACCGCAGCCACAGAACGCGGCTTGCACGGCAGCGAGCGCCGCGCGACGCTCTTGCGGGCGAGTCGTCACCATGTCGTGCGCCTCATGGGTGCGCTGCTCGGCTCGCGGGCGGACAGGCTGCCGCCATCTGTGCGTCGTGTGCTGTCGCTCGAGCGCCGCGCGAGCTTCGCGCCGCTCGATTTCGACGCGGCAAGTGTTCAGAGAGGTGTTCGAACGAGCGCTCCGGCGAGCGTCCTACCCTCGACCGAGCACGAAAGCAGCGGAGAGGCAGATCAAAGCGGATGAGCAAGCAAGAGAGAAAAGACTCACGGCCACCAATCGCTACGCCTGAGGCAATCGCCTCGCGGGCGCTCGACGGTGAGTTTCGCGGTCCGCTGGCGGGGCTGCGCAGGCGGATCTATCTGACGTACCACTACCTTGGCTGGCGCACGCTGCTTTACCGCGTGCTCACTTTTCCGCTGCGCTTCACGCCGCTCAAACGGCGTCTGCGCCTGCGCTCGAGCACGAGCGAAGATGCCTACAGGCGCGCTGTCGCGTGGTACCGCGAAGCGGGCACACCAGTCGACATCGTGATCCCGAGCTATCGCGACGCGGAGCTGGTGGCGAAGCTCGTGCAGAGCATCCACGCGACGGTGCCGGAAGGGCTTGCGCGGATCATCGTCGCTGATGATGCGAGTGGCCCTGAGGCGCTCGCTGCGCTCCATGCGATCGCCGGTATCGAGGTCATCGAGGGCAGCGAGAACGCTGGCTTCGCAGCGAACGTCAACCGCGGCCTGCGCGCGACGAGCCCAGAGCGCGACGTGGTCCTGCTCAACTCGGACATGGAGGCGCGGCCGGGGTGGCTCGCCTGTCTGCAGTATGCGGCGCGCGAGGAGCGCGACATCGGCATCGTCGGCGCGCGCCTGCTCTACCCGGACGGGCGGATCCAGTTTGCGGGCACGGTACGCAACCTGGGTGCGCCGGAGTGGTTCGACCATCGCTACCGCTTCAAGCCTGGCGACTGGGGGCCGGCGGGCTTGGCCAACTCGACGCTGGCGGTGACGGGCGCGTGCATGTACGTCAAGCGCGAGGTGCTCGACGAAGTGGGCCTGCTCGACGAGCGCTATCCGATGGCCTACGAGGACGTCGATTGGTGCCTGCGCACGTGGGTGGCGGGCTACCGCGTGATGTACTTCCCGGCGGCGAGCCTCTACCACCACGAGTCGGTGACACGCGGCAAGGACGTCGGCGAGCGTGAGGCGGAGTCGCAGCGGGTGTTCTGGGAGCGCTGGGGAGACTTCTTCGATGCGCGTGACGTGCGCACGCCGAACGGCAAGCTGCGCGTCGCCTACGTGACGGAGGGCACGGGGATCGGCGGTGGTCACCGCGACATCTTCGAGCACCTCAACAGGTTGCAGGAGCGTGGCCATGAGGTCTCGCTCTACACGCTCGGTGAGCAGCCGGACTGGTTTGACTTGAGCGTGCCGGTGCACAGCTTCGAGTACTACGAGGAACTCGTGAAGGCGCTCGCGCCGCTCGACGCGATCAAGGTCGCGACGTGGTGGAACACGGCAGCACCGGTGTGGCACGCGAGCGTGCTGCACGGGATCGCTGCGTATTTCGTCCAGGACATCGAGACCTCTTACTACCCAGACGACGAGCGCACGCGTCATGCGGTGATCGACTCATACAGGCCGGAGTTCAGCTACATGACGATCTCCTCGTGGAATCGTGAGCGCCTGCGCGAGCTCGGACTCGATGCGGAGTTGATCCCGCCGGGAATAGATCTCGAGAACTTCCGCCCGCTGGCGGAAGTGGAGAGACGACAGGACATGGTGCTCGCGATCGGCCGCACGAACCCACTGAAGAACCTGCCGTTGACGTTGGACGCGTGGCGCTCGCTCGGTCAGGGGGCGCGCGCGAGCGAGGAGGCGGAGGCGGCTTCGAGCACGCGCCCGGAGCTGTGCCTGTTCGGGATCGAGCCGGAGCTGGCGAGCGAGCCGGGGATGCGTCACGTCCAGGCGCCGAGCGACGAGCGCGTCAACGAGCTGTTCAACGAAGCGACGGTCTTCATCCAGACGTCGACGCACGAGGGCTTCGCGCTGCCGCCGCTGGAGGCGATGGCGACGGGCGGCGCCGTTGTCTGCACGGACGCGCACGGCAACCGCGACTTCTGCGTCGACGGCGAGAACTGCTTGATGCCTGAGGCGAACAGCGAGGCGGTCGGCGCGGCGCTCGCGCGGCTGCTCGCCGACGGGGCTCTGCGCGAGCGCCTGGGACGTGCGGGCATCGAGACGGCGCAAGGCTATGCGTGGGACTTGCGGATCGACGCGCTCGAGGCGTTCCTCGACGGGCTCGCACAACCGCGACGACTCGAGCTTGGGGCAGCTGGTGCGGCGACCAAGCAGCCGACGGTCGGCTGAGCGCGCGCGAGCGGCGAGCGGATGAAGGCCGAGTTTGCACATACGCTGCGCTGCCCGGCTTGCCTGCGCCAGGGCACGTTTGGGGTGGTCGATGCGGTCAGCGACGAGCGCGAGGTCCGCGAGGGCGTGCTCCACTGTGCGTCGTGCTCGACGGAGTTCGCGATGCACCGCGGCGTTCCAGAGCTGTTGTTCGAGCCGCCAGAGCACATCGTCAAGGAGGCGGCAGGCCTGGAGCGCTTCGCCGAGCAGATGCGCTTGGAGGGTTGGAACCGCGAGACGGTTCTGCGTCTGCCCCGGCTCGAGCACGGCTACTGGTATGTGCAGGCACGCTCGATGCACCAGCTGTTGACGACGGTCCCGTTCATGCCGGGGCAGAGCGTGTTGGACGTCGGCTCGAACACGTGCTGGGCGAGCAATCACTTCGCTGAACGCGGGTTGCAGGCGGTGGCGATGGACATCGCGACGCCTGAGCTGCAGGGTCTGTACACGGCCGACTGGTTCATCGAAGGCGGCGATGTGTTCTTCGAGCGCGTGCTCGGCTCGATGGACGCGATCCCGCTCGCATCGAGCAGCCTCGACTACGTCTACTGCTGCCAGGTGCTGCACCACAACGACCTCGGCGGGCTGCGCCGCACGTTCGCGGAGATCTTTCGCGTGCTGCGTCCAGGCGGACGGCTGCTCGTGGTCAACGAGACGCTGAAGACACTGCGTGACCCGAGCGGCGTGCATGACGAGGGCGTCGAGCAGTTCGAGGGCTATGAGCACGCGCACTGGGCCAGTCGCTACCGCTGGGAGGCGATGCGCGCTGGGTTCTTGACGGACGTGATCGAGCCGCACTACATGCCGTTCTTCGGCGATCCTGACACTCCGCCGGTCGAGGACGCGGACATCCAGGCGGACGCGGATGCTGACGCCGAGTCGACGGGCACGCAGTGGCACGGACCCAAGGCAACGCTGCGCCGCTCGGCGCTTGCCAGGCGCGCGTATCTGGCGTGGCTGAACCACGTCTGGGGAGGGGTCTCGCTGAACATGATCGCGACGAAGCCAAGGCGCTACGTCGGCCGTCACGAGGGCATGTCTGCGCCGCAGCGCATGCTGCGCAGCGCGCTCGCGGGAGCGCGGCTGCCGATCGACCGGTTGCGTGGCGTTGCGCCGCCGCGGCTGCCGCGTACGCCGGAGCAGATCACCGAGGCGATCAGGCGCGCCGGCGGTTGACGGGCGGGCGCCCGGGGTTCAGAGGTTCTCGGCGACGAGCGGCGCTGCGCGGTTGAACACCCAGAACCCGAGCGCGAACACGGCGAGCACGATCGCGACGGGCCAGATCAGGGCGGCCCAACTGCCCAGCGCTTCCCCGGCGCTTGGGGTCGCGTGGGTGATCATCGCGTGACGGAACTGCTGGAAGACGACGGCGAGCGGGTTGAGCATGTAGATGTGCAGCACGGTGAGGCTCGCTTTTTCCTGCACGGTGGCGACCGAGATGATCACGGGCGAGCAGTAGAAGAGGATCTGGCTGACGACTTCCCAGATCGGCTGGATGTCGCGAAAGCGCACGAACAGGGCGGACAGCAGCATCGCGATGCCGGTGGCGAACAGCGCGAGCAGACCGATGATCAACGGCAGCTCCAGCCAGCTGATGTCCGGGGTCACGCCTTCGGCGAGCGCGAAGGCGAGCACGACGATCAGGTTGAGCGCGAGGTTGAACGACGCGAGCAGCACCACCGAGAGGGGGATCACCATGCGCGGGAACTGGATCTTGCGCACGAGGTTCTCCCGATCGACGACGCTGCGCACGGCGCCGGCGGTGGCTTCGCCGAAGAACGTGAACAGCACGATCGAGCCGAGCAGCTGCGCTCCGTAGTGAGCCTGTGCGGGGGTGGACTGGTTGTTGACTTCGGCGACCTGCGTGAAGAACACGTACAGCACGCCGAACAGCAGCAGCGGGCGAACGAGCTGCCAGAGGTAGCCGAGCGCGGAGCCGAAGAAGCGCAGCTTGAACTCGTTGCGCGCGATGTTGTACGTCAGGTGCCAGAAGCGCGACCAGTCGTCGGTCAGCGCCCGCGGCCCGCGAATCGGCCGTCCGAGATCCTCGTAGGGGAGTGCCTCGCTGCTCATGCGCTCACCTTCTCCGAGCCGACTGGCGCGCGCTCGACGCTCACCTCGACGGGGATGTCGACGACCCCACCGAGCGCGTCTGGCCCGGTCACGACGAAGCTGATCCCACCGTCGAAGCGGTCCATCAGGTCCAGTCCGGTGCCGCGATGGGCGAGGGTCAGCAACGGGCTGTAGCGACCGGGGGCGAGCACGTTCTCGAACGAGAAGCTGAACTGCACCTCCTCGCCTGCCGGGAAGCGCCCGCTGCGCTCGTGCTCGCGCGCGCTCGTGGCGACGAGCACGGCGACGTGGTCGGCATTGAGCACGTACAGGCTGGCGACGGGGTGCTCGACCTCGACGCCGAAGACGACGCGCGCCTTGATCGTCATCGCGCGTCCTTGCGGCAGCGTCGATTGCCGCACCCCATCGTGATCCTCGATCCACGCCTCGACGACTCGCGCCTCGCCGTCGCCTGCGCGTCCGTCGCCTGAGCCGCTTGCCGCTGCCGGGTCACGGCCGAAGTTGATCTCCAGGTAGCGGTCGGCCACCTCCGGCGGCTCGCCGATGTGGACGAGCGAGCCGCGCTCGAGCAGCATCGCGCGGTGGCAGAAGCGATTGAGCGTTCCCATGTCGTGTGTGACGAACACGATCGTGCGACCGGCGTCGCGCATCGTGTTGAAGACGTCGAAGCACTTCTGCTGAAACGCTGCGTCGCCGACGGCGAGCACCTCGTCGACGAGCAGGATCTCGGCATCGACTTGAATCGCCACGGAGAACGCGAGCCTGACGTGCATGCCCGAGGAGTAGTTCTTCAGCTTCAGCTCCTCGAACTCACGCAGCTCGGCGAAATCGATCACCTCGTCGTAGCGCGCGCGCGCTTCGCGGGGCGAGAGGCCCATCATGATCCCGTTGAGGATCACGTTGTCGCGCGCGGCGAGATCCTGGTTGAAGCCGACGCCGAGCTCGATGAACGGCGACAGCCTGCCGTTCATCCAGATCTGTCCCTGCTCGACGCCGTAGATCCCGGCGAGGCACTTCAGCAGCGTGCTCTTGCCGCTGCCGTTGCGTCCGGCGATGCCGAAGAACTCGCCTTTGCGAACCTCGAACGAGACGTCGTGCAACGCCTCGAAGCTCTGGTGGCGTGTCTTGCGCAAAGGGTGCAGCGCGCGCTCCTTGAGCGTGTGCGCGCGCTCCTCGGGCACGCGAAACGTCTTGCTGACTCCCCGCGCGACGATCGGCGGCACAGGGCTGCTCGGGGTTTGCGGCATTGCAGCAAGCCTACCGTGGGCCCTCTCGGCTTCCCCCCGCTTCGGGGCGCTGCGCTGCGCCGGGCGCAGCGGTCAGTAAGGCACGGCGAGCAGCTTCACGCCACTGATCGCGAGGTCGCTGATCGGCAGGTGGGCGAGCGACGCGGGCACGTGCGATGCCTCGGACATCAGCTCGATCTTGGCGATGCGCAGGTGGGCCGCCAGCAGCGCGCGCTGCAGGCCGTCGAGCGTGATGCGGTTGAGGCTGCGGAACTCGTCGTCGGCCGGTCGCGACGGGTCGGTTGCAGGCTCGCCCTTGAGCTGCTCGTCGAGCTCGAACGGCGAATGGGTGAGGTGGGCGAAAGGCTCGTCGATCGTCAGCCAGAGGTGGCCGCCGTGGCGGGAGTGGAAGAACGGCCACAGCTGGAGGAAGAAGATGCCATCGGGCTTGAGGATCCGGTGAACCTCCTGCAGCATCTCGACTGGATTCGAGACGTGCTCGAAGACCGACCAGGAGATCGCCACGTCGAAGGTGTCGTTCGGGGCCGGTATCCGCGCCGGCTCGGACTGCACGAAAGCAAGCACGTCCTGGCTCGGCAAGGGCTGCTCGACCCCAGCCGCAGCCATGCTTCGTCGCAGGGCCTCAGGATCGGCGGCTTTGAGGTCATAGCCGACGAGTTTCGCCGGCTGCGCTTTGAGCACGACACCGAGGTCGATGATCCCGTCACCACTGCCGATGTCGGCGATTGCTGCACCGGCGAGCTCGATCCCGTCGGCCGTGATGAAGTCGATCACCTGCTGCGCCGCTCCATCGAAGTGATCGCTGAACCAGCCGACCGGATCGTGCTCTTTCGGAGGTTCAGAGAGGGCCATCGCCGGCGGATGCTACCGTCTCGCTCGGGCTCGCTCGGGCGCTGCGAGAACGCATGCCGTCGAGGGGCGCACAACGATTGTGAGCTTGCAGCTGTGTCCCTGACGATCATCGACGCGTCGACACGCGTGCCGGCGCAGCGCGGCGACGTCGTGCTGTGCATTCCGCTGCACGGCGCGCACGCGGAGTTCGTCGAGTGCGTCAGGAGCGCTTTGGCGCACACCCCAGCCTCGGTGCCGATCGTCGTCGCGGACGACGCCAGCCCGGACGATCGCTCGCGGCGCTTTCTCGAAGAGCTCGACGGAGCGGTCGAGTTCGAGCACACGATCCTCTACACCCGCAGCGAGCAGAACCGCGGCTTCGTCTTGACCGTCAACGACATCTTCGAGCGGACGGCGCCGGCCGACGTGATCGTGCTCAACAGCGACTGCCTCGTCACGGAGGGGTGGTTCGAGGCGATGCGAAGCGCTGCCGCGCAGAGCTCGCTCGTCGCGACGGTCAGCGTGTTCACGAACAACGGAACGATCCTTTCGCTGCCGCACAGGAATCGCCCGCAGCCAGACCTGCCGCAGACGATCGACCTCGAGCGGGCAGCGAGCACGATCGCGGCGCAGAGCCTGCGGATCCGACCGCAGCTGCCGACTGTCGTCGGGCACTGCTTCTACGTCAGACGCGCGGCCCTCGACCTCGTCGGCCCGTTCGACGAGGCGTTCAGTCCAGGCTACGGCGAGGAGGTCGACTTCGCGCAGCGTTGCGTGCTGCACGGGCTGATCCACGTAGTGGCGGACGAGGCGTTCGTGCTGCACAAAGGATCTGCTTCATTCGCCGTCGACGGCGCGCCGAACCCGGTCAAGGCGCTCCACGACGAGATGATCGCCGTGCGCTATCCGTTCTACTACGACTGGGTCGGTGACTTCTCGAACGAGTCGACAACGCCGTTCGCGAGGGCGATCGGCGCGGCTGGAAGGGCACTGCGCGGGATGACGGTGACGATCGACGGCCGCTGTCTGACGCCGATCCTCACGGGCACGCAGCTGCACACGCTCGAAGTGATCGCAGCGCTCAGCCACGAGGGCGGCGTGCAACTGCGCGTCGTCGTGCCGCCGGACCTCGGTGACTATGCGAGCGCGACGCTGAGCCTGCTGGCGAACGTGACGCTGCTGCCGGCTGGCGATATCGGCCCTGCAACGGAGCGCAGCGATGTGGTGCACCGGCCGTTCCAGGTGAGCTCGCATGAGGATCTGGCTTTGCTGGATGCCCTGGGCGAGCGGATCGTCGTCACCCATCAGGATCTGATCTCGTTCCACAACCCTGGCTACTTTGGCTCGTTCAAGCAGTGGATGTCGCACCGCCGACTCACGACGCACGCGCTGGCGCTTGCGGATCGCGTCGTCTTCTTCTCCCGCTCGGCGGCGGAGGAAGCGATCGCGGAGGAGCTGCTCGAACGCGAGCGCAGCGAGGTCGTCTACATCGGCACCGACCACACGCTCGAGCAGCTGCCGGCGGTCGAGGAGCCGCCCGCTGGACTGACAAAGCTCGGCGAGCGGCCCTTCTTGCTCTGCCTTGGGACGAACTTCACGCACAAGAACCGACCGTTCGCGCTGCGCGTTCTCGCTGCGCTGCGAGAGCGCCACGGGTGGGATGGCGGGCTTGTGTTCGCTGGACCGCATGTCGCGGCCGGCTCCTCCTCGAGCGAAGAGGCGGCGTACCTCGCACTGCACCCGGAGCTCGAGCAGCACGTGGTCGATGTGGCGGCCGTCGAGGAGGGCCAGAAGCGCTGGCTGGTCGACAACGCGGCCTTGATGCTCTATCCGAGTGCTCACGAGGGGTTCGGCCTGGTCCCATTCGAGGCAGCTGATGCGGGAACCGTTTGCGCGTTCGCTGCGCAGACATCGGTTGCCGAGCTGCTGCCCAGCTCGCTGGCGCTGATCGATCAATGGGACGCTGCGTCGACGGCCGATCGGCTCGCGCCCTACCTCAGCTCGGCGGAGCTGCGCGCGGAGCACGTCGCTGCGGTCCGCGCGGCGGCGGCTCCGCTGACCTGGAAGCAGACGGCGCGCGGTCTGATCGATGCTTACGAGAAGTCGGCTCGCTCACCGGCGCGCGAGGCTCGCCGGCTGGTCGGCGAGTTCGTCGAGGAGCGCGAAGAGCTGGCGTCGACGAAAGAGCAGCTCGCTGGCGCTGAGCAGCGCTTCAACGAACTCGAACGCGACTACCTGGAACTGCGCCAAGCTTTCGACGAGACGGCTGAGGCGCTCGTCGGCGCCAACGGCGCGATCCCCAAGGATCTCCGCCGGCCACTGCTGGCGATCGGCAATCGCCGCATCTTGCGCGCGCCGCTGTTCGGCACGCTGCGCTTCTTCTATCGCGGCGGCTACAGGCTGCTGCACCGCGGCCGCGCGCCCAGCGCCTGAATGCCCGGCGCTCGAGCGCACGACGGCTCGGCGCCCAGCCTAGGCGCATCCGGGTCGCCCCCGGGCGCTCCGCCTCAGGCGGGTGTGGCAATCAGCTTGATGCCGCTGACGGCGAGGTCGAGCCAGGAGTAGCGGCCCAACTCAGGGGTCAGCTGTGTGGGGCTCGTGAGCAGTTCGAGTCGACGAACGGCGAAGCCGGCGGACAGCATCGAGCGCTGCAGCTCCTCGACTGTCAGGCGATTCAGGTGCTGGAATTCGCCAGACATGTACTCAGTCCAGTCGCGCGGCTTGACGTCGCTCGCGCGAAGCTCCTCGACGATTTCAGACTCGGCGCGTTGGAGGTGATGATGGTCCTCGGGGAACCAGTCCCACAGATGCGAACCCTTCGCCGAGTGGTAGAAGGGCCACAGCTGCAGGAAGAACGCGCCATCGTCGGCGAGGATGCGACGGATCTCCTTGAGCACGTCGGCTGGGCGCGAGATGTGCTCGAAGGCCGACCACGAGGTGACGAGCTCGAACGACCCGTCGGCAGCGGGCAGCCGCGTGGCCTCTGATTGCTCGAACGACAGGCCATCCCAGTCGGTCGTGCTGACGCCCTCCGCCGTCGCCAGCCGCGCCAGGTGCTCGCGGTCGGTCAGGTTGAGGTCGAAGCCGACGAGCTGACGCGGCCGCGCTTTGTGCAGCAGCCCGAGGTCGATGATCCCGTCGCCGCAGCCGACATCGGCGACGGTGCGATCGGTCAGCGAGATCGCCTCGGCTGCGAACGCGTCGATCACCTGGCCGGCGGCCATCTCGTAGTGATCCCAGAACCACTGTGATGCGGGGCTGCGTGGCGCCGGCGCGGCGGGCGCAGAATCAGCGGGGGCTGGGCGATGAACGGCGTGCTCGCGGCCAGCGCGCAGCCGCTGCAGAAAGGTGCGAGTGCCCATCGGTGGCGCACGTTACCATCGCGCCCTTGCCGTCTCAGGAGTCGAAGACGAGCGCGTCGCCTCGGGGCTGGGCCGGCTGGCCGACAGGCACGATCCCCCGCGGTTCGTCCCAGAGCAGGGTCGCGTCGTGGCTGCCGTGGAGCTGCGCGGCGCTGCTCGCTGCGTGGTGCTACGTGATCATGATCGTCGCCGCGCGGATCGATCTGCTCGGTCGCTTCGACGACGGGATCGAGTATTCGACGGTCACGTACCTGCTGCACGGCCAGCTGCCCTACAGCGACTTCTACCAGCCGTATGGGATCGGGCTCGGCTTTCCAGGAGTGCTGCCGCACCTGTTCGGGGTCGACGGCGTGTTCGCGCTGCGGCTCGTCTACGGCGTGTTCCCTGCGCTCGTCACGCTGCTGGCTGTGCCGCTGGTCTGGCGGCGCTGCGGGCCGCCACTCGCGCTGCTCGTCGGCGTGCTCACGCTGGTCTCGACGACGCCGCGCTACTCGATGGGCTTCGCGGCGCTGTTCGGCTTTGCGCTGATCGTCGATCGTGCTGTCAGGCGGAGCTCGACGGGGACGTTGCGCGATGCTGCTGCCGAGCATCCGCGCGAGCTGCTCGCGGCGAGCGCCGTCTGCTCGCTGGCGGGTTGGGCGCGCACGGAGTACGCAGTGTTCGCGCTGCTGTGGGCGCTCGTCCTCGTGATCGCGCTCCCGCGCGGCCGCCGCTGGCGGCTGCCCGCGCTCACTGTGCTGCTCGCAGCGCTGCCGACGCTGATCGTGTTTGTCACGGGGGGCCTGCGTCACCTGTGGTGGTTCGTCAGCTACACGCTCTCATCCTCGCCGTCGGGCTTCCATGCCCAGCGCGGACACCCGATCGAATGGCATCTGCTCAGCGATTGGCTGAGCAGAGTGGCCCAGCTGCGTTTCGGGCCTTCAGAACCGGGCAAGATCGTGGCGACGTACGGCGTTGCGCTCGTCGTCGTGCTCGCGGGGCTGGCGATTGCCCTGGTGCCCGCTTGGCGGCGGCGCGTGCTCGCCTCCGATCGCAGCTTGCTGACGCCGTTCATGGTCGTCGTCTGCGCGATCGTCCTGTACGGCCAAGCGGCACGCTTCAGCGAACAGTACGGCGCGATCGGAACCCCGGTGTTCTGGGTTGCGGGCGCAATGCTGGTCGGGCGCAGGGCGCCGCGAGGGTGGGTGACGATCGCAGGTCTGCTCGTGCTCATCGGTGTTGCTTATCCGTGGCTCCCCAGCGTGGCACCGGGGACGGTCTACGACACGTGGGCGGAACGACCATCTACGAGCAATCGCGTCGTCGTCCCCGGCTTCAACAGGATTCCGATAGCTGAAGACGGAGGGCCGCCATCGATGGCGGCGCTGATCGCGCAGTGGCACGCGCTCGGGCTCGATGGGCGATCGACGTTCTCGGTCGGCTTGCGCAACGACGTCGCCTGGGCGAACGACGCGATCGTCGGCTACCTGCTCGACGCGCCGGCGGCGGCATGGCCGCTGACGTTCGATCCGGGACTGTTCAACTCGACGACGGTCGAGCGCGCGACGGTTGCCGAACTGTGCCGCGATCGCGCCCCGGTCGTTCAGGCGACCGCCTACTACGCATACCCGCCGGGGGTGAAGCCGTACGTCGGCTCGCGCCTGCTCGACGAGTTCCTCGCGGCTGACTACGAAGTGCGGGCAGTCGCCGGCTTCTACCGCATCCTGCTGCCGGCGACGCCACGCTGCGTACTGCCGCGTCAGCTGAGCGAACAGGCGCTGCAGAGCGGAGCTGAACGATGGCTTTCGCGGGGGGAGCTGGCCGCCGCCGGCGCAATGGCGGGGCAGCGACTCGAACGCGCGCGCAAGCAGCATCGCGAGGGCAGCACGGTGGATGCGTCGCTGCTGGCGCTCGGCGGCTACACGCTGAAGGCGCAGGAACTGCCTGGTGGCGCGCTCGGTCGTGCGCTGAGCACGCTGGTGCCGGGGGCCCCCTCGGCCCCCGGCCTCGCTGCCGAGGCAGCGCGGGCTTGGCCGAGCGATCTCGAACGTCTTGCTGTGCAGACTGCCTGGATCGACCATCGCACGGCGGGCGAAGCGGGGACTGCGCCGGCGGCAGCAGCAGTTGCTGCGCTTGCGAAGCGCCACGCAAACTGGCCGCAGGCGATCGCCAATCTCGCGGCGATCCAGCCGCCGAGCGCGCAGCTGCTCGCGGTCCTTGCGCGCAGCGGCGCGCATGGGATGCCTGTCTTCGATCGCTGGCGGCGCGACTATTTCGCCCAGTCGGGTGAGGCGGGCGCGAGCATCGCAGCTGGTGTCGCGCTGATCGAGGACTATGTGCGCAGCGATGACCCAGTCGAAGCTGGTCAGGCCGAACTGCAGCTGGCCGCCCTGCCCGGCGTGACGCCGGGCTGTGCGCTGGCACTTCGGATCAGCGCAGGCCACCGCCCAGGGGTGCGCTCACCGGTCGTCCCGGGCAAGGCCGCTTGTACGCAGCCCGAGCTGCTTGACTTGGCGCGGTAGCACTGCGCGCGGCGAATTCGAGAAGAGAAAGGATCACATGCCAACAGCGATCATCACCGGTTCAGGAGGCCTGATCGGCTCTGAGTCGGTCCGGCACTTCGTGGAGGCTGGCTACGACGTGGTCGGCCTCGAGAACGACATGCGCGCTCAGTTCTTCGGCGGCGACGCCTCGACGGCGCACACGACTGAGGCTCTGCGCAGCAGCCACGGCGACTCCTTCCAGTCGCTCGAAGTCGACATCCGCGACGCGGAGGGGGTGGCGCGCGTCTTCGCCGAGCGAGCGGCGCAGATCGAGCTGGTGATCCACACAGCAGCGCAGCCATCGCACGACTGGGCGGCGTCAGCGCCGCAGACTGACTTTGCGGTGAACGCGAACGGCACGCTCAATCTGCTGGAGGCGACACGAGCCAGCGCGCCGTCGGCGACGTTCATCTTCTGCTCGACGAACAAGGTCTACGGCGACCGTCCGAATGGGTTGCCGCTGGTCGAGTTGGAGCAGCGGCTGGAGCTGGAGGAGGGCCATCCCTACTACGGCGGCATCGACACGACGATGTCGATCGACTCCTCCACGCATTCGCTGTTTGGCGTCTCGAAGGCGGCAGCCGACCTGCTCGTGCAGGAGTACGGGCGCTATTTCGAGATACCGACGGTTTGCTTCCGCGGAGGCTGCTTGACGGGTCCCAACCACGCAGGCACGCAGTTGCACGGGTTCCTCTCGTACTTGATGCGCTGCACGATGACGGGCGATCCCTACACGGTGTTCGGCTACGGCGGCAAGCAGGTGCGCGACAACATCCACTCAGCCGACCTCGTCGCGGCATTCGAGGAATTCCACCGCGCCCCACGGCCTGCGGCGGTCTACAACATCGGTGGCGGCAGGCAGAGCAACTGCTCGATGCTCGAGGCGATCGAGCTGTGTCAGCAGATCGCCGGGCGCAAGCTCGACTGGAGCCTTGGCGAGGACAATCGGATCGGCGATCACCGTTGGTGGATCAGCGACCTCGAGCCGTTCAAGCGCGACTATCCGCAGTGGGATCTCAACTTCGACGTGCGCGACATCCTGCAGCAGATCCACGATCGCAACGCTGAGCGCTGGCTCGCTGGTGCCGACGCGGTGGGCCGTTGATGGCGCAGCTCGCCGACGCGGTCGGCCGGGACGCGCCGCCGTCGGGATCGAGGGGGTCGGTTGGGGCTGGCGGCATCGATCGTGATGCGCGCCTCTCAGTCGAGCGTGCAGTAGCGGCAGTCGAGCGCAACTGGCGCTGGGCGCTCGCGGCGCTGCTGCTCGCAGACGGGCTGCTGCTCCTCTACATGGGTCGCGGCCTGACGTTCTTCTTCGACGAGTGGGACTACGTGATCCACGACTACGGCGGCGGAATTCACTCGTTGATGCTTGCGCACAACGGCCACATGTCGGTGGTCCCGGTCGCCATTTACAAGCTGCTCTTCCACGTGGTCGGGCTGAACCACTACGCGGTCTATCGGCTCGTGCTGATCGCCTTGCACTTGCTCTGCGCGAGCCTCGTGTTCGTACTCGTCTCGCGGCGCGAGAGCCGCGTCACGGCATTGCTGGCGTGCGCGTTGATCCTGTTCCTGGGCGCCGCCTGGGAAGACCTCCTGTGGGCCTTTCAGATCGACTACATGCTGTCGATCGCCGGCGGTCTGATGGCGTGGGTGCTGCTCGAGCGACGCGATCGTCTGGGCGATCTTGGCGCGACAGCTGCCGTCGCCGTCTCGGTTGCGAGCTCAGGGCTTGGCATCGCCGTGCTGCTCGGCGTGTTCGTCGAGCTGGCGCTCAAACGTGATTGGCGTCGCGGCTACATCGTGCTGATCCCCGCGATCTTGTACGGAGCTTGGTACCTCGGCTACGGCGAAGACGTGATCACCAATGAAGGCCTGATCCACTCGCCTGGGTTCTCCGAGGACATCGCAGCGGCAGCGTTCGGCGGTCTCGTCGGCCACGGTCTGGACTGGGGCCGCCCGCTCGCGCTGCTCGGCTTCATCGTGCTGCTGGCGCGGCTGGCACGGCCCTCGGTGATCTCGCCCCGCTTGGCAGGACTGCTCGTGACGGGGCTGTCGCTGTGGCTGCTGACTGCTGCGGCTCGCTCGAACATCTCCTCGGCGGAAACGGGGCGCTACGTGTATCTCGGCGCGGTCGTGATCGTGCTCGTCTGCGCCGAGCTGCTGCGTGGGGTTGCGCTGAGCCCGCGGCTGCTCGCGGTGGGCGCTGTCGCGGTTGCGATCTTTGCGATCACAGGGCTGACGCTCCTGCGCGACGGGGCAGTCAGCTTGCGCGGAACGTCGAAGACCGTGACCGCCGAGCTGGGTGCGCTCGAACTGGCGGCAGCGCATGCACCGGCGAACTATCAACCGGATCCACACCTCGCACCGCAGATACTCGCAGGGCCTTATCTGCACACTGTGCACGCGATCGGCTCCACTCCTGCCGACTCGCCGGCGGCACTGCGCACGAGCGATCCGACTGCGCGCACAGCCGCTGACGGCGTTCTGCTTGCCCTGGCTGCGCCTGCCCTGTCAGGGGTGTCCGCAACAGGCTTCGCCGGCGATCAAGGCCAAGTTCCACCAGGGGTGCTTGCCGTGAGTGCGGGAGCAGCCCACAGCAGCGGCGGCTGCGTCACGGTGCGACCGCTCGCGCCGAGCGCCGCGGCGGCAGTCATCGACTTGCCGAGCACTGGTTTGCTGATACGCGCTGACGGCGCTGCTCCAGTCGCGCTGGCCGCCCGGCGGTTCGGCGACTCATTCGTTGCGCTCGCTGGGTCCGTGCCTGCACGCGGTACGGGTGAGCTGCGAGCAGTGCCTGACGGTGCAGCGGGCGCGCCGTGGCAGCTGCAGCTGAGCGCGAGCTCCGCGTTCACCGCTTGCACGACGTAAATCGCCGACGCCGCTGAGCCCGCTGACGCCGCTGGGCCGTATCCGCCGCTTGCTCGGGTGCGGCGATTGGCTCGCGCTGTGGCCGCTCAGCGCGCTGCGGTGCCGCTCGGCTCCCTCGGCTGCTCTGCGTGCGATCCACTCGCGCCCTCGCTCGCCGTCGCTGCGGCGGGTGCCCTGTTCGAGCTGGTGAGCATCCGCAGGAGGGCCTTCACATAGCCAGGCGCCACACGCGCCACGCGGAAGGTCGAGACGCCCATGTCGCTCGAGCGGTTGATCCAGGCGATCGGCACCTCCTTGACGTCGCGCCCTTCGAGCAGCGGGCGCAATCCCGTCTCGGCGTTGGCGGCGAAGCCATCCTGTTCGATGTTCATCTCACGCAGGATCTCGCCCCTGTAGAGCTTCAGGTTGTTGGAGATGTCGCGGACTTTGCGCCGCAGCGCCAGCCGCAGGATCAGGTGGAAGGCACGGTTGCCGAGCAGCTTCGGCGCTGGGTAGTTGAGCAGCACCGATTCGTGGGAGAAGCGGCTGCCGATCGCCCCTTCGTGACCTGCTGCGATCACGTCGAACATGTCCTGCAACTCGGGCACGAGCATCTCGAAGTCGCAGTCCATCGTCAGGATGTAATCGCCGCTGGTCGCGGCGTAACCGTCGCGCAGCGCGCGACCGACGCCGGGCGGCGGTGAGCGGTCGACGAGCCGTACGCGCGCGTCTTCGCGTCCCAGCTCGCGCGCGACCTCGGCTGTGTCGTCCTGGCTGTTGTCATTGACGAGCACGATCTCGTGGATGTAGCGGTCGTACGTAGCGAGTAGCGCTTGGACGAGCCGCGGGATGTTCATCGCCTCGTTGTGGCACGGGACGACGATCGAGATCGCGTCGACGAGCGAGTCGTGGCGGGCGAGGTCTTGACGCGGGCGCTCCATCGACGTGCGTCCTGGCTTGACGGCGCTGATGAACAGCGTTCCGCACAGCTTGCGTACGACAGGGAGATGCTCGAGCACGAAAGCGGTCGACTGCACAGCAGGTACGAGCCGCGCTGGGGTGCGAGGGTGCAGGATGTCGTAAGGGACGACGACGACCTCCTCGAGCCCGACGTGCCGCGCGGCCTCTTCGACCTCCGATTCGCGCAGAGCGATCTGACATTCGGCGTTGCGGCTCCAGCGGGACAACCGCTTGCTGTTGGCCTTGGCGAAGACCTGTGGGTTCAAGTAGTTGGCCTCGAGAAACAGCATCTGTCCACCGGGCTTGAGCAGCTCGGCGATCCACTCGAGGTTTTCCTGCCAGCGGAAGTGGGACAGCATCGCCGTGCCGACGATGTAGTCGAAGCTCGCCGGGGCGAGCTGATCTCTGTCGGAGATCGTCAAGACGTCGACTTGCGGGATCGCTCTCCGACGTGCTCGCTCAGCCAGGTCTTCGTTGAAGACGGCCGCCGTGATTGGGCTTTCGTTGCGCAGTACAGCGGCGAGGTGCTCTGTCCACACGCCACTTCCTGCGCCGAGCTCGAGCACGGACTCGCCGGGGGCGATGTGCAGCGCGTGGCGAGCAGCGTTGGCGCGCCAGCGCAGTCGGATCGGCGAGGTGGCAGGGAAGCGCTGCCAGTAAGCCTCGCGGCTCTGCTCTATTTCTCTGAGGTTCTCCAGCAGGGCAGCCATCGTTCACCTGGTCTCTGTCGCGACCGTCCGTACCGGGTGGCGCGAGTTGTAGTGCAGGATCGCCGCTCCGACGAGGACGAAGGGGATGAAGTTGACGAGGTGCAGCACGACTGCGTAGGGCAGCGCTGCAGAGTGCGACACGCCATACGCTTCGAGCGCGATCAGCGCGGCTCCCTCGAACACGCCGACGGCGGCGGGGGGCGACGGCAAGATCATGCCCAGCCCAATCGCCACAGCGACGAGCACGCCACAGGCAAACGGCAGGTGCAGGTGAAAGGCGAGCGCGACGAGGTACGCGCACAGGGCGGTCATCAGCCACGCTGCGAGCGTCCACACGAACGCTTCGAGCGCCAAGCGCGGATGACGCAATCCGCTCAGCCCATGCGTCAACTCATCGAGCGTTCGCTCCAGACGCTCGCCGGAGAACATCGAAAAGCGCCGCAGCGGCCTGAGTAGCCAGCGCAGCGGCCGGTCGCCGTAGACGGCGAGCACGATCGCTGCTGCTGCGATCAAGACGGCGAGCACGATCGCGGCGACGGCCGCTGCACCGAACCAGCTGACGTGCGGCAACCACGGCTCGGCGGCGAAGAAGATCACGAGGATCGCGAGCACGTCGTAGAGGCGCTCGAGCACGACTGTGCCGACGATCTCGACGGGGGCAGTCGAGCTGCGCTGGGTGAGCACGAGCACGCGTGCGGCTTCGCCGGCGCGCGCGGGCATGATGTTGTTGTAGAGGTAGCCGACCATCATCGCGTCGCTGACGACGGCGAGCGATGGCTTGCGGCCTTCGGCGAACAGCGAGCGCCAGCGAATTGCCCGGGCAACGTTGCCCAGGCCAAACGCGGCAAGCGCAGCGATCAGCCACCAGTAGTTGCTCGTGCGCAGGCCATGCCAGGCGAGCGAGAGGTTGATGTTGCTGAGCGCGAAGTAGAGAAAGATGCCTGTGACGAGCACCGTTACGAGGTTCAACAGCAGGCGCGAGCTGCGCGAGCGGCGGTGCTGCTCGAGCGACAGTCGCTGCCGCATGGCAACCCGGCGCCGCTCATTGGGGGCGGCGTCGGCGAGCGTCAGCTCCTCGTCCTTCACGAGCATCGCGTCAAGTTAGTCGATCGCCCCGATCGTTCGCGGCTCGCAGGGCCGCGTTGCGGCAGAGCTGGAACGGGCGAGCGCAGCGGCGCTGACCGGGCGGACATCTGTTGACCTTTAGTAGACGAACGTTTGTTTGGCTCAAACCGAGTCGAGCATCTACGGGGCATGCCGATACTCACAGCGATGCCCACACTCCGTGCTCCAGCGATGCCCTTGCTGCACAGCTCTCAAACACGACGCGCTTGGCGCCTGCTCGTTGCCTGCTTGGCGATTGGGATGCTCGCGCTCTGTGCACCGGCGATCGGCCACGCCAGGATCGAGACGTTCGGCAGTCCGCTGCAGGGAGCGGCTACGCTCGACACGGCTGAAGACCTCGATTACCAGGGCACGGACACGCATGTGCCTGCTTCGCCAGAAGCGCCGACAGGAGTCGTTCACACCTACCACTTCGGTGCCGACATGGCGCTCTGGAACGCCACCCTCGCCAAGGGCACCGCGCGAGCCCCGGCTACCGGCCAGGCGTTGAAGGTGGCACTCGAGGGCTGTGCCGTCCCGGCCCAGGGTGGGCCACCGCCGCTCACCCAGATCCACTTTCAGGACATCACGCCGCAGCCGGGCGGCGGCGCGAAGATCAACCTCACCTCGCAGGCCTTCGACATCCCGGTCTGCGGACAGGGTGGCGCAAGCGGCTCGACGATCACGAGCTATGAGCCGATCAACCTGTGTGTGAGCGCGGGCGACTACGTGGCTTTCAACGACGAGGGCGGCTTCGTCGAGCACTCCTACCAGAGCGGCGTGCGCTACCGCGTGCTCGGGCAGGCACCTGGCTCGACTGCCGACTCGTTCATTCGTGGCGGCGGTACGAACAACGGCGACATGATGTCCGCGTCGGATGTGTCGAGCATGGATGGCTTCATGGCGAACCCGAGCAAGGAGCTGATGCTGCGCGTCACGCTCGGGACGGGCAGGGACGCGACGCACATCTGCCCAGGAGGCAAGCAGGGCCTGCCGCCTGCACTCGCCCCGATCCGCGTCAGCCCGCAGACGGACGGCCTCAACCACAGCCGGATCGTCGCGGTGGCGCTGTTCTGTCGCGTGAGCCCGTGCAACGGCGTGGCGACGATCTCGGGGTCCAGCGGCCAGACGTACGGTCGCGCTGGCTTCGCGCTGCGGCCGAACAAGACGACGCACCTGCCGATACGGGTCAAACCGGAGCTGGTCGAGTTGATTCGCCGCTACCACGGCGTGAGGACCGTGCTGACCGCCGAAGTCGCCGGCAAGAAGATCACGCAGAAGATCAACGTGAAGATCTTCTAGATCCGTCGCGCGGCGGTGCTGTCATACGTCCGTCGAACAAGCGCCGGATCGTGAGCTGTCATGGCTATGTCTGAGAACACGATGAAGAACTCCATGTCACCAAGACGCCTTGGCCCACGTCCATCTCGATGCCTGCTGCCAGCCGCACTGCTCGTGCTGCTCGCCGCCTTGTCGCTGGCCGCGAGCGCCAGTGCAGAAATCAAGACGTTCGGCAGTCCTCTCTCCGTGCCGGCCACGCAGGACACCGCCGAAGACCTCGGCTATCCGGGGACGAACACGAATGTGCCCGCTTCGCCGGAAGCGCCGAACGGTGTCGTGCACACGTTCCACTTCGGCGCCGACACAGCGCTCTGGAACACGACTGTCGCCAACGGTGCTGCGACCTCGCCGGCGACAGGGCAGGCCCTCAAAGTCAGCCTCGAGGGGTGCGCGGTGGAAACGCCAGGCGGCCCTCCGCCGCTGACGCAGATCCACTTCCAAGACCTCACGCCGCAAGCGGGAGGCGGGGCGAAGGTCAACATCACCTCACAGGCCTTCGACATCCCAGTCTGCGGCGCAGGTGGAGCGAGCGGTTCGACGGTGAGCACCTACGAACCAATCAACCTCTGCGTCAGCGAAGGCGACTTCGTGGACTTCAACGACGAGGGTGGCTTTGTCGAGCACAGCTACCAGAGCGGCGTGCCCTATCGGGTGATCGGTCAGGTTGCAGGATCGACGATGGCGTCGTTCATCAGAGCGGGCGGCACGAACAACGGTGACGTGATGGCTGCTTCAGACCACTCCGACATGGACGGCTTCGCGAGCAACGCGCGCAGTGAACTGATGTTGCGCGTGACGCTCGGGACGGGCAGCGACGCGACGCACGTCTGCCCTGGTGGCAAGGGCGGTCTGCCGCCGGCGCTTGCTCCGATCAGGATCAGCCCGCAGACGGACGGCATAAATCACAAGGGGATCGTCGCCGTCGCGATGTTCTGTCGCGTGAGCCCCTGCAGTGGCATCGCCACGATCAGCAGCGGCACGCACGTCTACGCTCGAACTGGGTTCGTGCTGCAGCCGAACAAGACGATGCACCTGCCCATTCGCGTCAAGTCAGAGCTGCTGAAGCAAGTCCGCAAGCACCACAGCGTCTCGGTGACGCTGACGGCTGTCGTCAACGGAGCGACGATCGCACAGAAGATCAAGATCTTCTAGCTCGACGGCGGGGCCCACTCCCACATCTGCAGCTCTCTGGGCGCTGTGCCGCATGCCACTGCGGCCGCGCCGTTTGGATGGATGTCCAGCTCGGCGATCCAGCCGCCCAGCCCCTCGGCGTGTGTCGGGCTGCCACCGGCGATGCCGATCCCACGACGCTTGAGCTCAGCCTCGTAGCGCGTCCACAGCCGCGCGAACTCGCGCTCGCGCTCGTCTGCGTCGAGCGTGCTCAGTCGCTCTGCCTGCTGCTCGCCGAAGACGCGTCGTGTCAAATTGACGCGATCGTACGAGCCCCGCTGTCGCTGCGTGCGGATCAGTTGCACGTCGACGCCGACAGCGGCGTCTGCGGTAAACGCATACAGCGCGATGTCGCCTGAGTGGGACAGGTTGAAGTGCAGCGGTGGTCGGGCAGCTTGACATGCGTCGGCCAGCGTCAGCTTGCCGTGCGCGCCGCGCACAAAGCGCAACGCGTGTGGATCGGCGCTGAGATAGCACGCGAGCAGTTGTCGCAGTACGCCACGCGAGCGACTCCAGACGCGACGCTTCTGCCGATCGACGATCTGGGCTGCGCGCGCGCGCTCGCTCGCGTCGAGCAGCGCCGTCACGCGGTCTTCGACGCAGGACAGCTCGACGCGCCAAACATGTGCTGCTCCAGCTGTGAGCACCGGCTGGTGTGGTCCTCGGCTCCAGGTTGCCACAGCACGCTCGTCGATCGGGCACGAAGCAACGGTGCCGGTGCTCATCGTCAGGCGAATATAGGACACCTGATCGATAACCTCAGCCGCCGTGCGTGTGCTGCCGACGAGCCTTTCTGGGCTGCTGACGATCGAGCCCGTCGCCCACGGCGATGAGCGGGGCTTCTTCTGCGAGACCTATCGCGCTGAGTGGCATGCCGCGCTTGGGCTCGCCGAGGATCAACGCTTCGTGCAGGACAACCACTCGCGCTCCTCGCGCGGCGTGCTGCGAGGAATGCACTTCCACGTCGGGCCCGGCGTGGCAAAGCTCGTGCGCTGCTCGCGCGGGCGCATCGTCGACGTGGCGGTCGATCTGCGCCAAGGCTCGCCGACGTACGCAGATTGGGAGGCGGTCGAGCTGGACGACACGAGCATGCGCGAGCTGTTCGTGCCGGTCGGCTTCGCACACGGCTTCTGCGTGCTCAGTGAGGTTGCGGACGTGATCTACAAGCAGACTGCCTACTACGACCCCGAGATCGAGCGCGGGATCGCCTGGAACGATCCGGACGTAGGCATCGAATGGCCTCTGCCCGAGGCGGAGCTGATCATCTCTGAGCGCGACGCCGACGCGCCGCTGCTGCGGGAATTGGCAGGCGAACTACCGTTTCGGTGGCATTCTTAGGCCGTATGAGCTCTCGCCTGCAGCGCGTGCGTGCCCGCACGAACGGCTACACGGTCACGCCGCATCAGTACATGTGGGTGGCCTACGCGGCGCTCGTCGCGCTCACTTTGATCGTGCTCAGCGGCGCAGCGGTGCGGCTGACCGGCTCTGGCCTTGGCTGCCCAGACTGGCCGCGCTGCTACGGCCACGCTTATCCGCCGCTGAACACGCACGCGGTGATCGAGTTCTCCAATCGTCTGATCACCGTGCCCGTCTCGATCGCTGCCGGCGCCGCGTGGCTGCTCGCGCTGCGCCGTCGCCCGTATCGACGCGATCTGATGTGGCTCGGCGCGCTGCTCCCGCTAGGCGTCGTCGGTCAGGCAGTGCTCGGCGGCTTCACCGTCCGCGGGGCGCTCGACTACGGCTGGGTGATGGGGCACTTCGCGCTGTCGATGCTGATCCTGCTCGCTGCCGCGATCCTCGCTTGGCGCGCAGGGCACGAATCGGCGCTTGCAGAAATCGCCGACGAACACGCTGACGGCGCCGATCCTGCTGCGCGTCAAGCTCAGTCGAGCAAGCGCGACGGGCAGGAGGTCCATGACCGCACGCTGATCCTCTCGCTGCGCTGGCTCGTGGCGCTCGGCGCGCTGACGATCTTTGCCGGCACTGCAGCGACAGCTGCAGGGCCGCATGCCGGCGGCTCGCCTGGTCAGCGGATCAACAGGCTCGACTTCGACGGGCACGGGACGATGGACTTCGTGATCCACCGTCATGGCGAGATCGCGCTCGCCTTCGGCCTGGCCGCGCTTGGGCTGTGGTGGCTGGCGCGGCGAAGGAGCGCGAGCGCGAGCGTGCAGCGCTCGTTGACAGTGCTGTGCGTGCTGCTCGCCCTGCAGGGCTTCGTCGGTCTCGATCAGTACAAGACGCACTTGCCCACAGAGCTCGTTTGGGTGCACGTCGGACTGGCCTGCTGCGCCTGGTTGGCGGCCGTCTGGGCGGCCTGTGCGGCCGGCTCGCTGGCTCCACAGCAGCAGGCGATTTCGCCTGAACGGAGCGCGAGCGGGCAGATCGCGGCCCCACGTCCGCTCAAGTTCCCCGGAAATTAGGGGCTCTGAAGCGCCGATCTCCCGTATTTATTGGTTTCGTCGTCCTCACGAGCGGTTAGCCTGCTCGCAGTAACGACACCCATGAAGGGAGTGGTATGACCAAGAACGAGCTGGCCGAGCAGGTCGCCAGTCGAAATGGACTGGCAGCCAGTCAGGCCCGACAGGTGGTGGAGAGCGTCATCGACGTCGTCTCCGACGAGCTTGCCGCTGGGGGTGAGGTCGCTCTTGCCGGTTTTGGCAAGTTCAGCGTCAGCCACCGCGCTGCGCGGCAAGGACGCAACCCGTCGACAGGCGAGACGATCAACATCGCGGCCAGCAAGGCTGCGAAGTTCTCTGCAGCGAGCGCGCTCAAGAAGCGCCTCAACGGCTGATCGTCCTTTGCGCGATCCCCAGAGGTCACCGGCCCTCCAGGACCGGCGACCTCTGGGCGCCGAAGGACACCTAGGGGCGAAGGGCCCCAGCGTCGCAAGGGTCTCGTAGCGCCGCTGCCCGGCGGCGGCGGCGCCGGTAGCCAGATGTCTCGAGAACGACGCTCCGAGCGCAAACTCTTCTCGCGCGCTGAGCCCGCGTTTAGAGCGATGAGAGAAGCTGCTCGCATCAGCTCCCTCCTCGAACATCTGGGCGGTGTCGCATGAGACAGATCGACCGCGGGCGCAAGAAGCTGCGCGTGCCGCGCTACAGATCCCTGCAGAGCTTCTATACCGCCGACGCGCGCCGCGTGCGCTCGCGCGAGCGCGACATCGGCCTGTGGTGGCGCGAGTCGGCTGATGGGCTGCTGCATCGTGCCGCGTGGGTTTGCGACACGGGCGAGCTCTACCTCGTTCGTCTCGGACCGCCCGAGCAGGGCGGAGGCCAGGTGGAGGTGCTCGCGACGATCGCCGATGAGGAGCGCTTGGAACGCGTGCTCGCAGGCTGGCGTGAGCGCTGCGGTGAGCTGAACTCGCTCAGTTGGCTGCGCGCTCGTGCAGCGCGCCTGGGCAGCCGCGTGCGCAGCAAGCAGGCGGAGGTTGCAGCAACCCTTGCCGGCGCTGCTGCAGTGCTCGCAGCAGGGGCGTCGATGGCCGCTGAGCTGGCCTAGCAGCGCTCGCGCATCACCCGTCGGTCCGGACTGGAGGCGTTCAGCCCGAGCGCGAGCCTGCGAATCGGGGCAGCCCGTCGTCGGGGATCGGCTCCCACGTCGCTGCTGAGGCGACGAACTGGCGAAAGCTCGGGCGGATCGCTGGGTCGCCGTCGAGCGTGCCGAGCCTTATCGCCACCTCCTCGTCGCTGAACGGGTGGCCGCTGAACAGGGCTGAGCCACACGTCGCACAGAACAGCTTTGGTCGTCCTCCGCCATCGGGCTCATAGGAGATGAGCTGCTGCTCGCCCTGGAGCAGCTCGAATCCGTGCTGCGGAACGCGGCCGTTGGCCGACGAGCCGGAGCCTGTGCGCCTTTGGCAATGCGTGCAGTGGCAGTAGCCGGCCGAGACGAACGGCGCTGTCAGCTCGAAGCGCACTGCTCCGCAAAGGCAGCCGCCCTGCAGCGGCGCTTGCAGCGAGGGCGGCTGCGGATTGGCCATTGCCGCATCTTAGGTCGCCCTCCGCTGGTCGTGGCATGGCTCGGCGGGGCGAGCGACGCTCACCTGGAAGGGGCCGGCTAGTCGCCCAGCCCAAGCGCTGCCGCGACAGCCCCGTCGCCGAGGCTGTCAGCAAGCAGGTCGGCGCCTGGAATCTGGCTTCCAGCGAAGTACGGCACGCCAATCACGTACATGCCCGCTGCCGCTGCGGCGGCCACGCCGATCGGCGAGTCCTCGAGTGCGACTGCGTCAGACGGTGCGACGGCGAGGCGCTTGCACGCCTCGAGATAGATGTCTGGTGCGGGCTTTGGGTGAGCGACGTCGTTGGCCGAGACGATCGTCGTGAACGGCCCGTCGTGCAGCAGCCCAGCGCCCGACAGCGTCCGCTCGAGGAACTCGCGCTCAGAGTTCGAGGCGACTGCGAGCGGGATGCTCGCGCTGCGCAGTCGTTCGATCAGCTCGAGCGCGCCTGGACGCGGCGCGACTCCTTGCAGCGCCTCCTCCATCACGAGCCGATGCAGCTCGTCCATCAGCCGCTCGCCATCACCTGGCCGCTCGAGGATCGCTTCGAGCTTCTCTGCTGCCATCGAGCGCGACGAGCCGATCAACGTTCGCTTGTGCTCGAGCGTGAACTCCCGCCCAAGCCCGGCGAACAGCGTCTGCTCAGCGCGCGTCCAAGCCTCCTCGGTGTCGAGCAGCAGGCCGTCGTTGTCGAACACCGCTGCGCTCGGAGGAGTTCTCACGGGCATATCTTCGCGCCAAAGCACTCGCTGCGGCCTCAAGCGCGGCGCGCGCGATGCCGATCAAGGTCAGAGACACGCTGTGAGCACCGATCGCTTTGCCCCGCTGCGCGATGTCGCGCCATTCGCCATTGCTGCCGCATTGGCATGGCTGACCGTGCCGATCGCGAGCTCCGTCGACTGGCTGCAGTACGGAATCGCCACTGCGCTGCTGCCCGTCGTCGGCCTCCTCTTGGCGCGAGTGAAGACGGGGATCTGGCGCGTCGCGCCGTCGCTGCTGTTCCTCGCAGCGCTCGGTCTGCTGCGCAACTCGGGTGGCGGAATCTCAACGGGCGCGAGCGCAGTTGCGATCGTGCCGATCTTCTACGTAGCGCTTCACAGCGAGTCGCGTCGCGATCTGTATGTACTGCTCGCTGGGCTCGCCGTCTTCTACATAGCGCCGATCCTGCTCGTCGGGCCGCCGACATATCCACAGACCCAATACCGCGCTGCGCTGCTCTCAGTCGCTGTCAGCTCGATCATCGGGCTTGCGACGCAGCAGCTCGTCGCCGTCGTGCGCGAGCGCGCCGAGGAAGCGCGCCGGCGCGAGCAGACGCTCGAGGAGCTCAGCGTTGTCGTACGCGGGCTGTTTGACAGCGAAGATGCGCGGACCGATGTCTGCGGCGCTGCCAAGACGATCGGCGAAGCGAGCGTTGCCGTGCTTTACGAGCCGCTTCAGGGTGGCGCGACGATGCACTCGACCGCCTTTGTCGGCGTCGATGACGTCGATGACCAGTTTGACGAGATCGAGGTCTCGCTCGATCAGCCGAGCGCGGTTCGGGAGGTGTTCCGCACTGGTCGCTCGCTGCTGATCACCGAGAACGCCAGTGCGCATGCCGGCAGCGTCGAGCTGTGGGAAGCCTCGGGAAGACCTGAGTCAGTGCTCTATGAGCCTTTGCTGCACGGGACAGACACGATCGGCGTGCTCGTCGTCGGCTGGCCTGGATCGGTTCGCGCAGATGGATCGCGTGTGAGGGTCGTCGAGCTGCTCGCGCACGAGGCGACCGCCGTGCTCACCCGTGCCGACACGCTCAGCAAGCTGAGCGACCAGGCCAGTACCGATCCGTTGACTGGGCTGCCGAATCGCCGCGCTTGGGACGCCCGCCTCGTCGAGGCACTGGACGAAACGGCGTCGTTCACGGTGGCGATGCTCGACTTCGATCTGTTCAAGGACTACAACGATACGTACGGGCATCCTGCAGGTGACCGGCTGCTGAAGGAGACCGCTGCGATGTGGCGCGAGCACCTTCGCGCCGGCGATCTGCTCGCACGGCTCGGCGGCGAGGAGTTCGGACTGCTGCTGTTCAACTGCAACCCCACCTGCGCCGTCGACGTGCTCGAGCGCCTGCGCGCAGCTGTCTACCACGATCGCACTTGCTCAGCTGGGTATGCCGTGCATCAGCCTGGAGAGTCAGCCGAGCAGGTGATGGCACGCGCAGACGCCGCGTTGTATGAGGCGAAGGCATCTGGGCGCGACCGCGTCTGCATGAGCGCGTGACGCGCCCGCAAATATTTGCCTTGGCGCGTGATCTTTCCGCGCTCGCCTGTGTCTGAAGAGCATCAATACCCAATCGACCGCCGAATTCGGTCGAAGGAGGCTCTGACAATGAGACGGATGATCATTACTGCGGTTGCAGCGATCTCGCTGGCTGCGCCGAGCGCCGCCCTCGCCCACAACGGCGAGCGCCATCACCATCACCGTGGTCGCCACCACAACCACGCGCACGTGCTCGCCTTCCACGCGCAGGCGCCTGCGAGCGCGCCCAGCGGCACGACGACGACACCAGCGAGCCAGAGCGCCGGCACGATCGTCTCGTTTGCTGAAGGCACGTTGACGATCAAACTGACCGATGGCTCGACTGTGAGCGGCAAAGTCAGCGAACGCACCGAGATCGAGTGCCCAGCGGCGATGGCCAGCGCTGCCGACTTCGGCAATGGCCACGATCGCGGTGACGACAACGACCGCTTCGACGATCGTGGGCAGGACGGCAACGGTGGCCCCGGCCCCAGCGGCACTGACGGCCAGCACGGCAACTGCCCTGGGCATGACGACAACGCTCAGGACAACGCCGAGCACTGCACGACTGCCGCGCTCGTGCCTGGCGCAAGCGTCAAGGAGGCCTTCCTCGGCGTCAGCTCCGCAGGTGCTGAGTGGCTGAAGGTCGAGCTCGGCTGACCGAGCTGCTCAGTTGAGCAAAGTCGAGCAGTTTGCGAGGGCGGCCCTTGGGCCGCCCTCGTTTGCTCTTGAACTGGCTCGTTGTCCACGGCTCGTTCGTCCAGAGCGCGACGGTCGGCCTCGACGGCCGGGTAAGGATCGCTCGATTGCGGCGTCTGTATAGAGGACAGAGCAGGAGCCAAGTAGCAGCAACAGCCCTCACGATGAGCCCAAGATTTTCGATCCGCCTGCTGGCGGCCCAGTCCGATCAGCGCCTCGTTGCACTTGCGCGCGATGGCCACGAGCGTGCCTTCGAGGCGCTTGTGCAGCGTTATCGTCGCCCTCTGCTGCGCTACTGCCGCAGCCTGCGACTGTCTGACACGCGCGCCGAAGACGTGCTGCAGCAAGCGCTGCTGCGCGCCTGGTTGGCCCTCTCGGGTGGGACCGAGGTGCGCGATGTGAGGCCGTGGCTCTATCGGATCGTGCACAACACCGCTGTGAACGCGATGCGCGGCGTTGCTGAGGTGCCCGATGGCGAGCTGACCGACGCAGTGCAGGCAAGCACCGCGCAGCTCGGCGAGTCAGAGCTCGATCGCAAGATGGCCGTCCGCGATGCGCTCGGCCATGTCGCAGCGCTGCCGAAGATGCAGCGCCAGGCCGTCTTCCTGACCGCTGTGGATGGGCAGAGTCACGATGAGGTGGCAGGCGCACTGGGCATCACGCCAGGCGCCCTGCGGGGCGTGCTCTACCGTGCACGAACGACCTTGCGCAGCGCAGCGGCGATGCTGACGCCTCAGCCGCTGCTCGAACTTGCAGCACGCAGTGGCGACGCAGCCGCGCCAAGTGCAGAACGGGCGCTCGACCTGACCAGCGGAGGTGCTGGCGCAGTTGGGATCGCTGGTCTTTTGCTGAAGGGCGGCGCTGCCGTCATCACAGCTGGGGCGCTTGCCACAGGGGCGACTGTCGTCGCCTCGCACGAGCATCGCGACAGGAACGCTGCGAAGGCTTCAGCGTCCATCGCAGCAGACGCTTCCAGCGCCGATCGCAGCTCAGTCGGTGCGCTCGCCGGCGCAGGTCCAGTAGAGAACGGCACAGCGTTCAAGACACAGCTTGTGGCCGAGATCCAGCATCACAGCGAGCATCACTCGATGTTGCGTGTCGATCGTAGTCACCAACACGGCCACGCCCGCCACGATCACGATGATCGCTCAGGTGCTTTGTCGTCGCAGAGCACGGCCAGCGAGGACGGGCCCAGTGCAGCACGCGCAGCGTCTGACGAGCAGGCGAGTCGCGGTCGCGGTGATCACGCTGGGTCTCAGCACGGGACCAGCCTCCGTGCAGACACGCGCAGCGAGCACCGCGACGGCCGACAGGCGCGCACTGGCCAAAGCGGTGGCAGCGACGGTGCCTCGCAGCAGCGCGACGACGAGCAGGCTGCCACAACACCGGCCCCCGAAGGCTCATCCGACGACAGGAGCGGGCAAGGCGACGGCGGAGGTCAGAGCGGCTCCTCCATCCTTGACCCAAACGCCGTCACCTCTGAGCACTCAGGCGACGGCAGCTCCACCTCTGGCAGCGGCCGAGGCTCAGGCGACTCGAGCTCAGGCGACGACGCCAACACGCCGTCGCCCGAATAGGCCGCTAGATCAACCGCAGCCGGTGTTGTTGCCGCAGGACGAGCACGTGTAGCAAGACCCCGTTCGCTGCATCATCCCGCCGCACTGTCCGCACGCCGGCCCAAGGTCAAAACCCTGGAGCTTTGCCGGCACGACTGGTGGCGAGTCGGTGAACGACGCCGCCGGCGCGCTGGAGCCGCCGTTGCCGCCGTTTCCCGTCGATGCCTGCGGACCCTCCGTCTCGTCCGTCGCGACCGGCCCTGCCGTGTCTGAAGCCCGTACCGACTGCGCAGCATCTTGGGCTGCCTGACGCGCTCGCACTGCCGGCGTGAGGATGCCGAGCTCCTCCTGAGCGTCCACATCGAGGAAGCGCGACGCCAGCCAGCGCATGATGTAGTCAGGCATCGACTTCGCAAACGGGATCTCCGGGTTCTGCGTGATCCCCTCTGGCTCGAAGCGCATGTAGCTGAACTTCTGCACGAGCGTCTCGAGCGGCACGCCGTACTGCAGCGAGATCGAGATCGCCGTTGCGAACGAGTTCATCATCCCGCGCAGCGTCGACCCCTCCTTGCCGATGTCTGTGAGGAAGATCTCACCGACAGAGCCGTCCTCGTACATGCCTGCCGTGATGTAGCCCTCGTGCCCTGCGATCGAGAACTTGTGCGTGATCGACTGGCGCTCGCGCGGCATCCGCTTACGCAAGGGCCCCGCCTCGGCGAGTGCTTCTGAGCGCCCTTCGGCTCGCGCCTGCTCGAGCAGCGCCTCGACGTCTGCAGGCGCCTCGACCTCCTGCTTCGCGTCCGTGCGCAGCGCCTGTGCCGTCTTTGAGCCGTCGCGGTAGATCGCCAGCGCCTTGACGCCCAGTCGCCACGCCTGCGTGTAGGCATCCGCGATGTCTTCGACCGTCGCCTCCTGTGGCAAGTTGACCGTCTTTGAGATCGCGCCTGAGATGAACGGCTGCACGGCGCCCATCATCTTGATGTGGCCCATGTGTGAGATCGCGCGCTCGCCGACGGCCACGTCGAACACCGGCAGGTGCTCCTCTGCGAGGCCAGGTGCGCCGACGATCGTGCCGTGCTCTGCGAGGTGCGCCTCGATCTGCTCGATCTGGGTGTCCGAGTAGCCGAGCGTCTGCAGCGCGAGCGGCACCGTGCGGTTGACGATCGTCATCTGCCCGCCGCCGACGAGCTCCTTGAACTTGACCAGCGAGAAGTCAGGCTCGACGCCCGTCGTGTCGCAGTCCATCAGGAACGAGATCGTGCCAGTCGGGGCGAGCACGGTTGCCTGCGCGTTGCGGTAGCCGTGCAGCTCCCCCAGCTCGACGGCCTCCTCCCACGAGCGACGTGCTGCTGCGAGCAGCTCCCCGTCGGCGCTGTCCTGCTCAGGGATCACGTAAGAGGCATCGCGGTGCATGCGCATCACGTGGTTGTGCCCGTCGCGGTTCTTCTCGTAGTGCTCGTACGGGCCGAGCGCACCAGCGATCTCAGCCGAGCGACGGTATGCGCGCCCTGTCATCAGCGCCGTGATCGCCGCCGCCGTCTCGCGCCCTGAGTCTGAGTCGTAGGGCATGCCGTTGCTCATCAAATACGCACCGAGGTTGGCGTAGCCCAGCCCAAGCTGGCGGAAAGCGCGTGCGTTGACGCCGATCTCCTCCGTCGGGTAGCTCGATGGCCCGACGATGATCTCCTGCGCCAGCAGCAGCACGTCGACGACGTGCTCGAAGGACTCGACGTCGAGCGTGCCGTCGGCGCGGCGGAACTTCATCAAGTTGATCGAAGCCAGGTTGCAGGCTGAGTCATCGACGTGCATGTACTCGCTGCATGGGTTCGATGCGTTGATGCGGCCCGAGTTGGGGCTCGTGTGCCAGCGGTTGATCGTCGTGTCGTACTGCACTCCAGGATCCGCGCAGCGATATGCGGCCTCAGCGATTTCGCGCATCAGCTCGCGTGCGCTGACTGGCTCACCGACCGGCTCGCCGGTCGAGCGAGCGATCAAGTTCCACTCGCCGTCGTCCTCGACGGCCTGCATGAACTCGTCCGTCACGCGCACTGAGTTGTTTGCGTTCTGGTACTGGATCGAGAAGAAGCCGTCGCCGTCGATCGACATGTCAAAGCCTGCATCGCGCAGCGCTGCCGCCTTGTCCTCCTCTTTGGCCTTGCACCAGATGAACTCGCGGATGTCCGGGTGGTCGACGTCGAGCACGACCATCTTTGCCGCGCGGCGTGTCTTGCCCCCCGACTTGATCGTCCCTGCCCACGAGTCTGCGCCGCGCATGAACGAGACCGGCCCCGAGGCTGTGCCGCCCTTCGCCAGCGGCTCCATCGAGCCGCGGATGTTCGAGAGGTTGATGCCCGAGCCGGAGCCGCCGCGGAAGATGTTGCCCTCCTTGGTGTTCCAGGCGAGGATCGACTCCATCGTGTCCTCGACCGAGAGGATGAAGCAGGCGCTGCACTGCGGGCGCTCCTCGAAGCCGACGTTGAACCACACCGGCGAGTTGAACGCGGCCATCTGGTGCAGCAGGATGTGCGCCAGCTCGTGCTCGAAGACCTCGGCGTCCTCTGATGTTGCGAAGTAGCCGCGCTCGGCTCCCCAGCCGGCGATCGTGCCCGCCACGCGACCGATCATCTGCTTGACCGAGTGCTCGCGCGCAGGGTTGCCGATCTGCCCCCTGAAGTACTTCTGGCTGACGATGTTCGTCGCGTTCTGCGACCAGCTCTTCGGGAACTCGACGTTCGTCTGCTCAAAGGCGACGCGGTCGCCGTGGCCGATGTGCGCGTTTCGCAACTCCCACTCCACTGCATCGAACGGATGCGTCCCTGGCGTAGTGAAGAAACGCTTGATCTCAAGCGCATTGCCGGGCGCTGTCGCGTGCGAGATTGTGTGGAGCGGAGCTTCGTTCATCAGACCTTCCTCCTCTGCTGCGCCCGGCGGTGCGGGCGGCCATCGAGCTGTTGATCGGGGGTCAAGCATCGTGGCGCTTTGCTCGGACGGAAAGGGCCACGCCAAAACGGCTCGAACTGGATGCTGAAGGTAGTTCGATTCTACTACTCATAGGGCCGTACGCGAACCCCTCGGGTACGCTATTTGCCCGCAAATCCCGGCCTTTTTTGTGAATCGTCAAGGTAGTTGACCGTCGGCGCGCGCGGTGTCTCACGCGCGCTGCGAGCGGTGACCGACCGAGATCTGCTCAGCTGCGAACAAGCTGCTCGTTGCGCGAAAATTTCACACGCCCAGGTGCTCGATCGTCGACGCTGCAGGCGGATCAGCCGAGCACGACCTTCGTCAGCTGGAGCAGATCCGCTCAATCGTCGCGTTGCGGTGCTTGCCGACCGACGGATTGACGTCTAAAGGAGCGCTGGTTTCGTTGTTGACAGCATTGGGTAAGCTGCAGTTTCTAAGTGGGCGCCGCGAGTAGCGCAGCGGCGAGAGGAGTGGAGGCAGCGTGGCGGAGAAAGGCAGCTCGGCGCGGACGGATCGGCTGAAGCTGGGCGCGCGAGCATTGCCCGTCGTTCCCCATCGTCTCGTTTCTGACGAGCGTTTGCTGGCGCGTGTGCGTCGCGGCGACAGTGGGGCTTTCGAGGTGCTCTACGACCGTCATGCAGCTGCGCTGCTCTCGTTCTGCTTCTTCATCCTCGGCTCGCGCGAGGACGCAGAGGACGCCGTCCAGTCGACGTTTGCCGCTGCCTATCGTGCCCTGCTGCGCGACGAGCGCGAGATCGAGGCGCGTCCGTGGCTCTACGCGATTGCGCGAAACGCCTGCTTTGGCATCCTGCGCAAGCGCCGGCCGCAGGACAGCGCGCAGCTCGCGCAGATCGCAGGCGAGGACATGGTCGTCCAGGTTGAGCAGCGCGAACGTCTCAGGGAGCTGTTGGCAGCAATGCTCGAGCTCCCTGAGCGCCACCGCACGGCGTTGGTCCTCGCCGAGCTGCATGGCCACAGCCAGCGCGAGATCGGCCTGTTGCTGGACGTGTCGCCTGGCACGGTGAAGTCCTACATCTTCCAAGCGCGCACGGCACTGGCATCTGAGCGCAACGCTCGTGAAGCCGATTGCGAGGAGATCCGCGCTGAGCTGGCCAGCGCACGCGGTGCCGCGCTGCTGCGTGGTCCGCTGCGACGCCATCTGCGCGCATGCGAAGGTTGCAGCGAGTACGCCTCGCAGATCGCGCGCCGTCGCCGTGAGCTGGGGGCGCTGCTGCCACTGCCCTCGCTCGTGCTGAGGCGGCGTGTGCTCGACGCCACTGCCGGCAAGACGGGCAGCGCTGGTGCGCTGGGCGGCGCCAGCGCAGGCGCTGGCGGCGCCGGTGCAACGCTGACTGGGGGCAGCGAGCTTGGGGGCGTCGGCGTCAAGGCGCTGCTCGTCAAGGCTCTCGTCCTCGCCGCTGGGCTGGGGGCGAGCGCAGGGGCGGGCACGGTTGTGCTCAGCATCACCTCCTCGCAGCCCGCACTGAGCACAGCGCGCGCATCGTCGAGCTTGGCCGATGCAGCCTGGAGAGAGCCTGAGGCATCGCTTGCTCGTACGGCTTCCGAGGATCCGCTGGCGACTCCGTCGGCAAGCAGGTCTGCTCTGGCTGGCGTCTCTCAGCCTGCGTTTGGGCAGTTGCGCGCAGTCGAGTCGCTGCACGCCAAGCAGGCCGCCTACGACGGCCCATATGACACGGCTGCTCGTGGGGGCGAGCGCTCCAGCGACAGCGGCAAAGGCTCTGGGATCGAACACGGCAAGGCCGGCGAGCACGGCAGAAGTGCTGAACATGGCAACAGCGCCGAACACGGCAAGAGCGGCGCCGAACATGGCAAGAGTGCCGAACATGGGAGCAGTGGCGAGGTGCACGTCGCAAAGGGCGCCTCGGCCGAGCACGCGCACGCCGCTCATGGCAAGCCAGGAGAACCAGGCAAGCCTTCGGCCCACGTCGATCAAGGTGCCAGAGGCAAAGCGGTCAGGCACGAATCAAGTCCTCGCGCTGACGTTGGCAAGGCGCTTGGCCGTCCGGTCGCTGGATATGTAGAGCCTCCCGATGGGAGCGCCAGCCAGTCAGTTGTCGGCTCGCAAGGCGCGGGTGGCGCGGCAGGAGGTGGGTCGACCGTCAGTCACGGAGGATCCGCGTCAGTCCTGACGACAGAAGCTTCGCCGAATGGCCACGTAGAAGCACCCTCTTCACCTGCGCCGGCGGCGAGCGCTCACGGGCATCAGGACGAAGCGGCACATGGTCCGCTGCCAAGTCACGAAGCCGCCAAGGGCTGAGCGCGCGGCGACTCTAGTCGAGCGCTGCAATGGCGGCAGAGGGGTGCTTATCCCTCTCCAACCTTTGCTGCTGCGTCGCGTTAATACCTCCGTCGGCCCAAGAGCCGAGTGTCAAACGACTTTTAGGAGGGAACGATGAGGCGCTTTGCATTGAAGCTTGCGCTGTTGGGCGTAGTGGCGACTGCAGTTGTCGCTCTCGCTGCGACGTCTGCGAGCGCAGTTGAAGAAACAGGGGCCACGTGCGCATCGAGCAGCGCTGTCGCAACGCTTTCACCGGGCGTTGAAGAAGGCGCTGGGAAGGTCCAGAACATCACGATCAAGGGCACAGTCAGCGAATGCACGGGCAGCGCTGGCAGCTCAGCCAAGCTGCTCGTGCACGTCAAGACGGCAGCGCCTGTCACGTGCGCGTCGCTGAATGGCGAAGGCACGCTCGCTGAAGGCACAGGCATGTTCAAGTGGAATCACGGCCACGGCAACTCGCAGGGCGCCCTCTCGCTTGCCGGAACGGTGGCGAGCTCCAGCCTCAGCGGTGCGCTGGAAGCTGGGCCGTACGCAGGCATGAAAGTGCTCGGCACGTTCGCTGGTACGCCAGTCTTCAAGGGCAAGGGCGAAGCGTGCACGAAGAAGAACAAGCTCAAGCGGATCGAACTCACGGGCACCTCGCCGTTGGCGATCTCCTAGCCCCCTGCTCTTCGGAGACGTCCACGTGCCCCCACTTCACGTGGACGTCTCCGGGGGGAGCTGTTAGGTGAGCAGGCTTGTCAACGCTCGACTACGTACTCCTCGCCTGGGGCTCGACGAACGCCGTCGTGCTGCTGATCGCGATGCTGTCCGGCAGTCGCTTCGTGCGCAGGCGCGCTCAGCGCCGACGCTCGTGAGCTACGGCGACTGACGCTGCTGACTCAGCGCCCGAGCCGCGCCCAGTCGGCGAATTCAGACCACGTCGCTGACGCGCGGAAGCCAGCCTCGGCCATTGCGTGGCGCAGCGAGAGCAGCCAGTGCGGCTCGAACGCGCGCCGCCGAGCGAGCGCCCAGGCGATGCAGATCAGGATCAGCAGAGCTGCGAGCGCAGCGATCACGATTGCGGCTGTCGAGAGTGGTCGGTCGCCTTTGCCGCCTTTGCCCTTCTTCGCTTGCGCTCCTGTGCCGGCTTTTGTCGACGTCAGTTTTGCGAGCTCTTCCTGTGGCGTCGTCGACGCAGGGACACTCGTGGCTCCTGCTGCGGGTGAGACGGGATTCGAACCCGCGACTGCGGGCGGCGTGGCGGTCGCTGGAGGTGTCGTCGCTGTGGCAGGGGGTATGTACGTCGTCGTCGGCGACGACGTCACAGTGCTTCCAGGCGCGCTGGAGCCGCCAGTAGCTGCTGCTGCGCTGCCTGCACTGAGGGCGAGGACGGCGATCGCGATCGAGGCTGTGCGCACCACGCGCCAATGCTAGCCGCGGGTGCGGGCCGTTCAGCTGCTTCTCGCTGGAGGCTTCAGCAGATCGCTGAGCGCGTCGAGTGCGTCGGCAAGCACAGTGGCTGGCGTGAAGCTCGCATCGAGCACGCGGATTCGCTGCGGCTCAGCAGCAGCGAGCTCGTCGTATGCGGCTGCGATGCATGCGAAGAACTCCTCGTCCTCGCGTTCGAGCCGATCGGGCAGCTCGTCGCGCTCAGCCTGTCGCGCGCGTCCAGCGGCAGGCGAGATGCGCAGCAGCAGTGTGCGGTCTGGCTCCAGTCCGTCAGTGGCGAAGGCGTTGATCGTGCGTATCTGCTCGACGCCGAGCCTGCGCGCTGCGCCTTGGTAGGCGAGCGAGGAGTCGACATAGCGGTCGAGCAGCACGTTCACCCCTGCGTTGAGCAGCGGCCTCACCACCTGCTCAACGAGCTGCGCCCGCGCAGCGGCGTACAGCAGTGCCTCAGCGCGTGCAGAAACGTCGAGCGCAGGGTCCTTGACGAGCCCACGGATGCGCTCTGAGAGCTCGACGCCGCCTGGCTCGCGGAGCAGCTCGATGCTGACGCGATTGCCACTGAGTGCCTGCACGAGCGAGCTTGCGAGCGTCGACTTGCCGGCGCCGTCGAGGCCCTCGATCGTGATCAGCTTGCCTGCACCCACTGCAGGGGACGGTAACGGCCGCATGCGACAGCGGGCTGCGCGCGACAACGGCGATGAGGCGGCCAGCTCTACGATGGTCGCTGTGCAGACTGCTGAGTCAGTCAGGGAGCTCCCTGGCATCGACGCGCATCCCCACGCGCGTGCTGTGCTCGGCCCAGCGCTGCGCGAACACGGAGGCCCATCGCATGCCTACCTCTTCTACGGCCCGCGAGGCACAGGCAAGCGCGCTGTCGCGCGCTCGTTTGCTGCAGCGCTGCTCGCCGACGAGCTGCACGATGCGCAGAGCGTCGAAGAGCGGATCGCGCGCGGCGCCCACCCCGATCTGACGTGGGTGCACCCGTCAGGGGCGGCAGAAATGCTCGTCTCAGACATCGAGGAGCCTGTCGTGGCAGCAGCAACGCGCACGCCGTTCGAGTCGGCGCGGCGCGTGTTCGTGATCGAGTCTGTCGAGACGATGAACGATCAGGCTGCCAATCGCATGCTGAAGACACTCGAGGAACCAGCAGAGTTCGTTCACCTCGTGCTGCTCAGCGATCGTCGCGAGGACGTGCTCGCAACGATCGCTTCACGTTGCCAGCTCGTGCGCTTCGATCCGCTGCCGCCAGAGCGGATCGCCCAGAGCATTGAAGGCGTGGAGCCAGATGTCGCGCAGGCGTGCGCCCGGCTCGCGCTCGGCGACGGCGAGCTGGCGGCACGCTTGGCAAGTCAGCAGGGCAGCGCGTTGCGCGCGAGCGCTGAGCACTTCATCCGCGCGCTGTTCGCAGGCCACAGTGGCGAGCGCCCGTGGTTGGAGATGCTGCAAGCGGCCAAGACGGCCGGCGCTCAGGCAGGTGAGACCTCTGAGCAGCGTCTCGCTGAGAATCTCGAGCTGGTGCCGAAGAAGGAGCGCAAAAAAGTTGAACGCGAAGCGCTCGAGGCCCGCAAACGCGGTGAGCGACGCGCACGTACGCAAGCGCTCGACCTGCAGCTGCGCTTGGCTGAGCTGTGGCTGCGCGACGTCATGTGCGTATGGGAGGGAGCGGGCGAGCTGATCTATGCCGTCGATCGCCGTGCTGAGCTCGAAGCAGACGCTGGCGGGCAGCATGGTGAGGCGCTGCGCGAAGCGATCGAGCTCGTGCAGGACACGCGCCTGCGCTTGCACGTCAACGTCTCTGAGGAGCTTGCGCTCGAGGCGCTCGCCTACCGTTTGGAGGCGCTGCTCGCGCAGGCCACGCCCGTTTAGCTGGAGCGCACTGGGCACTGTCTCGCCGCCCAGTCGATCTCATTATTAATTAATAAATAAAAGAGAACGCAGATCAATCTGCGATCGAGCCGAGGTTGGGCTCGATGTCATATGTCTCGAAGGCGAGGAACTCAGAGAACAGCCGGTTGTCCGGTCCGTGATAGTCAGCTGAGCCAGTGCTGAGCAGGTCGAGCTCAGCGCAGCGCGCCGCCAGCAAGCGCGTCTGCCGCTCATCGTGGGAGATGTAGAAGGCCTCGACGCCATCGATCCCCAGCGCGACGAAGCGGTCGATGCTCGACAGCACTTCCTCGTCGTTGTCGATGTCCCAGAACGGGTGCGCCCAGATCGCCACGCCACCTGCGTCGTGGATCGCTTCTGCCGCCTCTGCCACCGTTGGCGTCTCGCGCAAGCGGAACGCTGGCTTGCCCTCGATCAAATAGCCGCGAATCAGCGAGCCGATGTCGTCGATCTGCTCCTCTTTGAGACGGTCTGCATTCGCAGCGGCGTTCAGCACTGCTGCCGCCAGGTGTGGACGCCCGATCGGTTTGCCTTCTGTGATTCGCTGCTCGATCTCTGCTTCATCGAGCTCGAAGCCGACCTCGCGCAGCCCGTCGCGCATCCGCAGCGTGCGGTGCTCGCGGTCAGCCAAGAAGTCGACCAGGCGATCCGTCATCGGCGGACCTGTGTGGTCGATGTCGTAGCCAAGGATGTGCAGTTCGCGCGGCACAGGCGACCCCGCGTCGACCGCTGAGATCTCCACTGCAGGGACGATCTTCACGCCGTAGCGCTCGCCCGCCTCGATCGCCTCAGCCACGCCGCTGATCGTGTCGTGGTCGCTTAGCGCCAGCAGCTCTACACCTGCCTCAGCTGCGAGACGCACGACGTCCTCAGCAGGGAGCGCCCCGTCTGAGTGGGTCGAGTGCGACTGCAGGTCGAAGCGGGGCGCCACGCGCGCAGCGTAGCGATCGATCAGCTCAGGGGCTTGCTGGGTGGTCCCACGCAGGGCGGCGCGTGATCCGCCTGTCGCGCGGCAGCTCGTCTGGCACAGCGAGCATCCTGCACACGCGCAGTTCAAGCGTGTCGCGCAAGCGCCTGACAGCTGCGTGGTAGCGGTGAGCCTTCTCGACGAGCGCCTGATCGAAGCTGCCCAGCGCATCGAGCTCGATGCGCGCCGACTCAGTCTCTCGCGCACGCGAGCACGCCTCGATCCACAGCACCTCGAGGTAGGCGAGCGCCGTCCCGATCTGCTGCTCTGAGATCTCTTCGCGGCGCTCTACCTCACGCAGCACTGGCGTCAGCTCATTGCTCAGCCAGCGCGACTCCGCGTGGCAACGCAGCAGCAGGCAGACATCCGCCGTCGGCGCTTCTCGTGGATTGCGTGGGGGATGGGAATCTGGGGTCATTGGCCGTCCGTGCCTGATGTCCGTCTGCGGTGTTCGTCAAACCTGTGGGCAGGCTCTAGTTCGGCTGTCGGCGCACCGCCAAGGCTGCTTTAGAAGATCCGCTCACGCTCCACGCTTTTTGGGGGGATTTCCGTTTCTGTCTTCTTCCTGACTCGACTTCTCAGGCCCTCGCCGCGTTTGGTCGATGAAAGACACGGTTGGGCAAGAGCTACCGGAGGGTAGGAAGCCACAGCGATGTACGTAGTCGGAGATGCGACCACACGGACGGCAGGGCAGCATGCGCGCGCAGCAGTTGTGCGCCTGCGGCTGCGCACGCTCGTCACGCTCGGTCTGCTCGCCGTTGCGACAGCTGCCCTAGGGCGCATCTTCGGCCTGCAGGATCTGCGTTTCCTGTTTGCCGAGATCGCGCTGCTCGCGAGCATGTTCGTGATCTCGCGCTACGTGCTGCCGCTCGTCGACCGTCGCGATCGCGGCGCAAGTGCAGAGGAGCACGTCGGTGGCCTGCTCGAGCAGCTCGACCCACAGCACTGGCGCGTGATCCACGACGCGAGCTTTGGGCATGGCAACGTCGATCACATCCTGATCGGGCCTGCAGGGGCGTTCACGATCGAGACCAAGAGCCATCCAGGCCCTGTGCGCGTGAGCCGCGTCCACGGTGCGACGATTCGCCAAGTACACGCCCAACGCGACGCGATCGAGCGCGTCACCAGGCTCAAGGTCGAGCCACTGCTCGTGTACAGCCGCGCGTGGGTCGACCGTCCGCTGGCCAAGCGCAAGGGCGTGCGTGTGCTGCCTGCGCGGATGCTTCTCAGCCATCTGCACAGGCACGCAAAGACGCTCTCGCACAGCGACGTAGAGCAGGCCAGCTCGCAGCTCGGAGCAGCGTTGCGCGAGCAGGCGCGCGCCGAGCGGATGGCACGCTCGCGGCGAATCCTGCCGCGCTGAGCATTCTGCCTGTTCAACTCATGCGCTGTTAGCGTGTGTCGCGATGGCCACCACCGCCTACGCGCCTGCTTCTGCGCCTGCAGCAGCGCCTCCTACAGCGACCGAGCTTCCCCCAGGCCCGCGCCTGCCTGCCTTTGTGCAGACGCTCGTGTGGGCGGTCGCGCCGACGTGGATGATGGACCGCTGCGCGCAGCAGATCGGGGAGGCGTTCACGATCACTTTCTGGCCGAGCAGGATGAAACTCGTGCTGCTCAGTGCGCCAGAGGACGTCAAGGCGATCTTCACTGCCCCCGCCGAGCTGGCGCCGTCAGCAGCAGGCAACTCGCCTGTCAGGGGCGTGATGGGTGAGAGCTCCGTGCTGATTCTCACAGGGCCAGAGCACATGCGCCAACGCAAGCTGCTGTTGCCGCCCTTCCACGGCGAGCGAATGCGCGAGTACGAGCAGACGATCGTCGAGCAGACGCGCGCCGATATGGCGAGCTGGCCGCTCGGCGAGCCGATGCGTCTGCAAGAGCGCACGCGCACGATCACGCTCGAGGTGATCCTGCGCGCCGTGTTCGGCGTCGAAGCCGAGCGCATGGACAGGCTGCGGCGCGCGATTGGCGGCCTGCTCGCGCCTGTGCACCCCGTCAGGCTCGTGCTGATGGCGCTCGCCCGACCGAGCCTCGAGCGCCCGACAGGCGCTTTCGGCGAAGCGCTCGATGAGCTCGACGATGTGATCTACGACGAGCTCGCCCGTCGCCGCGAGCAAGGCGACTTGAGCGAGCGCGCAGACATCCTCTCGTTGCTCTTGCAGGCGCGCGACGAGCAGGGCGAGGCGATGACCGATGTCGAACTGCGCGACGAGCTCGTCACGCTGCTGCTCGCTGGGCACGAGACGACCGCCACGTCTGTTGCATGGGCTGTCGAGCGGCTCGTGCGTCATCCAGAGAAGCTCGCGCAGCTCGTCGCTGAGATCGACGCTGGCAGCGATGAGCGCTACATGAACGCTGTCGTCAACGAGACACTGCGCGTCAGGCCTGTCGTGCCGATCGTCGCGCGGATGCTGACAGCCGACTTCGAGCTCGCTGGACATCGCTTGCCTGCAGGCACGCGCGTGATGCCATCGATCTATCTGACCAACCGCAACCCGCGCGTATATGACGCGCCTGCCGAGTTCCGCCCAGAGCGCTTCCTCGACGACTCTCCTGAGACGTTCAGCTGGATTCCTTTTGGCGGCGGCATCCGCCGCTGCATCGGCGCATCGTTCGCCCAGCTCGAGATGCGCCTGATGCTGCGCACGATGCTCAGCGAGCTCGTCCCGAGCGTTCCACCTGGGCAGCTTGGTGGGCCAGCGCACTTGCGTCGACGTGCTGGACGTCGGCCCGGGCTCAGTGGCAGCCGCGGCGGCGAGTGGAACAGGCGCCGTGCGATCACGCTCGTGCCTGCGCGTGGCGCGCGCGTCGTCTGGCGCCAGCGCTGAGCGTCGCACCGACAGCCGAAGTTGCTGAGCCTACTTCATGACCTACCAGGGCAGCCGAAGCGCGCCGTAACGTCTGCTGGGTGGATATAGGTGTGAGAGGTGTGAGCGAAATTGGTGGCAGCGATAGCCATGGCACATACAGCTCAGGCGTGAGCGACGCGCCTGAGCAACTGCTCGCGCGTTTTGGCCTTGACGCGTTCAGGCCCGGCCAGCGCGAGGCGGTGCAGGCAGCGCTCGATGGCCGCGACAGCCTCGTGGTGATGCCGACAGGTGGCGGCAAGTCGCTCTGCTACCAGCTGCCTGCGCTTGCAGGCGGCGGGCTCGTCGTCGTCGTCAGCCCGCTGATCGCGCTGATGGCTGACCAGTGGCGGCGGCTGCAGCAGGCAGGGGTAAGCGCGACGATGCTCGCGTCTGGCATGGAGGAGGGCCACAACGCGCAGGCGCTGCGCGAGATCGAGTCAGGCGAGACGCGCCTCGTGCTCGCTGCGCCAGAGCGCTTCGCCTCAGTCGCATTTCGCACCGCGCTCGCGCGGCGCGAGATTTCGCTGTTCGTCGTTGACGAGGCGCACTGCGTCGCCGAGTGGGGCCACGACTTCCGCCCTGACTACTTGCGGCTGCACGACGCGATCGCTTCGCTGCGCAGCAGCCACGCGGGCGCGACGCGCCCGGCGGTGATGGCGGCGACG